>Ga0214921_10003271_pt1 | contig 25037 bp, 27 predicted proteins | sample LL1505_MetaG_FD_177992 | JGI IMG/M metagenome (GOLD analysis project Ga0214921, IMG submission 177992) | Freshwater microbial communities from Lake Lanier, Atlanta, Georgia, United States - LL-1505 | ecosystem: Environmental > Aquatic > Freshwater > Lake | place: USA: Georgia | collected...
TAGCCCGTCAATAAAAATTATATCATATTTTTTATTAATGTGATTTTTAAAAAATTCATCAGATGTCATTTTATAGTTTACATAACTACATTCACAGTATTGATTTGGATCAACCCCATCTTTATTAGCGGTATTAATGTTTTTGAAAGTATCTCCATTCCAAACTCCTATTTCTAAATATAATGGATTATCTAACTTATACTTATGTATTATTTCATTAACTACCTGAGATCTATACTTTTCAGTCATAATATATAAAAATATATTTATTATTTTAAGCTGTTGATTATTATATATTAAAATAATCCAATATTCGTTTCATACATACTTCATCAGATAATGTTCTTACAATATAATCTCGTGGAGTGAAACTCTGATATGTAGTTAGCATTTTGTCTAGTGTGTCTGATAATTCAGATTGTTCTGTAATTTTAATACCACATTCATTTGACCAATATGGTACAGATGTTGCCAGTAATTTTTTTGGTCTTAGATGTTCATATGTAGCATTTATACCATTATCCATCTCATCATACATTGATGTTGCGTCTATTACTAATAGTGGAACTCCTGAAGACATTGCCTCTTCCAATGCGAATCCCTGTGATTCATGTGCGTCCAATGTCAACATAAATTTGGTTTTTTTTAAAGAGCTTTTATAATCTTCTTCATTATAACTGCCATATTTGAAAATTTTATATTTTAGTCCCTTTTTATTTAGAATTGATAGTGTATAATTTACTAAATCATTTGAACGTCGTTTAATATATACTATACAATCATACTCTTTTTCTAATGATATGTCAGATGGTTTAAAAGTATTAGTATCAACTGAGAATGGAAAATATGTTAATGGCATTATTATTTCTTTTGCCATTTCTAAATAAAAATTAGCTACCCAATGTGATAATGAATTAAAAGTACATCTATCTTCCAATTCTGATCTATATTTACCAACAATAGGAGGTTCAGGAATTACCCAAAACTGTGGTCCATATATTATCTTAATATTTGTTGGTATTATATCTGGATCTATATAGTGTGCTATACAATAGAGCATATCATAATTATTTATTTTAAGACGTTGTATACTATTTGTATATTCAAAATCAATATTACAAGTTCTACACATTCTTTGTATTGCTGCCCAATTTTTAGGGTGTGGAATTCCACTAATCATATAGAAGACTAATTTCATTACTATACTTTTAATATATATTGCCTTTATATTCAATTAACTAAATGTGTTTTAATATATAATGCATCACCCCATCCATATTCAGTCATTTTTGTAATAACTCTTTTAAAATTATGCTTATCTAAGAAATTATCTAGATCACCTATTAAAGCACATCCTTTATATACTTCCTCTGTATTCACTTCTAAATATATTGCTTTAGCATACTTTATTGCTGTATTAGCCCCCTTTAGGGCAAATAGTTCGGCACCCTGAATATCAAAATTCCAAAAATCATATTCACTCATATTAAGATTATTATTTTTATAAAAACTATCTATTGTAACTGTAGTATGTGACTGTTTTTCAATAAATTGTACATGAGGATGATGATGAGAATGAGAACCAAACTCTAATATACTTGATGATTGACCATTATTTGTTATATTAAAAATAACTTCTTCATTATCTTTCTCTGATATTACACCATAATACACATTTGGTATTCCAGATTTTTGTGATTGAATAACTTTTGACTTATTACCATCAATCCACACTACTTTTTCTTTTTTAACTCCAAGGTGTTCATAAAAACTTAATTCTTCACACTCGTGAGCTCCAATATGTAAAACTCCATTTATAGTTATATTATTTAATTTTAATAAATTTATAACAGTATTCTCTGATATTAGCATTATATAATTAATCATAATATTTTATGTTTAAGTTCATTGATATGAACCTAAAAGTCATATTCATAGTAAAGATAAAATGAAGGTCGCAGTCTTATTTACTGGTGCGCTTCGCACTATTAAAAAAACTATGCGATATTTTAAACAGAATGTATTACTAGACTCAGAGGTTGATGTATTTGCTTGTATACAAAATGATACAGATATTCCTAATTCAGAATGGGAGTCCTGGATTCGTGAAGAGATGGGGGGTCATCTAAAACTAATTACATGGTTCTCTCCTGACGAGCACCAAGACTGGATTTCTATTCGTGATAAACTTATTTCTCACTTAAGTCTTATTGATCGTTGGAAAAATTATATTAAAAATAGCGGGTCTATAATTGAATATTATCAATTATATCTATCTTATCTTAAAATGTGTAGTTATGAAGATACACATCAGCGATATAAACATATTATACGTTCACGAACAGATACTATTTTCGCAAAACCAGTTGATTTTCATTGGCTCAACTGGTCAGATTCAGATGTTGAAGAACGAATTCAGACAATTAATACTGAACTTACTCTTTCTAAAATAGAAGTTACTCCACAAAATACACTTAGTTATTTTATGTCAACAATTATATCTGATAGTTTAATTCCAAATATACAGAATATTATGACTCGTTATATTCCTAACCAGTATAATACAATTCCATCTACTGCTGTGGAGTTAAATCAATATATAAAAACGGGAGCATATATATTAGTAATTAGAGCTAATAATTTATATGTCGTTTCACGCGAATCATTTAATTTAATTCCTACATTATCATTTATGTATGGATTTTTGAAGTCTCCTTACAATGATGAATATTGGTACAATGCTGAAAATCAATTTCAAAGCGCATGCTACTTTTCTGGTTTAGCCGTTTTTGATTATAATACTTTGTTTGAAGATAAATCGTTGTACGAATATGATGAAAAACGCTACTTTGATCTCAACTTTAATGTAATGAATCCTGCTATGCTTTATTGTTTGGTGCGACGATAAGACATTATCTAATAAAAATATTGTTTTATGTTTTTTTACAAATCAGCTATAAATAGAACATATATTTTTATTTTGATGCCTTGCGGATCTTATTACCATTCCGAAGAATAAAGTAGTGTTTGTCATCTTCCTCTTCCTCTTCCTCCTCTTCCTCTTCCTCATCATCCTCTTCATCTTCCTCTTCCTCCTCCTCCTCTTCTTCCTCTTCCTCCTCCTCTTCTTCCTCTTCTTCCTCTTCCTCCTCCTCTTCTTCCTCATCCTCCTCATTTACGTCACATTCGCATACACAAGTTCCACGACTCGACCTAATCAACGGACACTTCTTCAATTCCTTCTCTTCCTCATCCTCATCCTCATCCTCAATTGACTCTTCCTCCTTTTCCTTACGCTTCTTGTTAAGATGCTCAAATACAGGCCTCGCAGTAGTACTAGTCCTAAACAACTCATCTAGACTATCTTCTGCTTTACGCTTCCTTACAATATCATTAGACGGATTATATTGGGGTGCCTCATATTGGGGCGCATTAGAGATAGATCCATAAGATGCGACAAGGCCAGGCTCATAAAGTAGAGTAGAACGATCCTCATCCTCCTCTTGATTGGAGGAAATAGGCAGATGATCCTGACTATCATACAAGATTCCCCCAAAATTTACACTTACCGCATGATACTTATCCTGGATATGCGACCATCGCATATCCGCCATATTACGAGATAGACTCGGAACGGGTCCATTGTGCTTAAACGACGTAGCATTCATAGTGTAAATGTTATTACTGGCATATTCAGTCAAGCAAAGAATAGTCTTTAGCGACTCACGAATCAGAAGATCTTGATGGAGATAAATATCACCATTATAGTCCTCAATTACAATATTGTAGGGACTGTTGTACCGACGAAATACATTAAAGTAAGCACGGCCATTAATGTAAATAGATGCAATCTGATCAATCTTATGAGTAATTTGACCACTCATAGCCATCTGGCTAAGATTAATAAGATTTTGGTTACGAGTATTAAGGTCCGTCATTTTATATGATTGCTTGGAAATATATGATAAAGAGTGCCTTCTTAGGATAACTACTAGCTACACCAATGCTAAATATGAAAAATGGAATCAAATTTTATGATTATTTATGGATAATCATAAAATTTTGTGCTATTTAGTTTTAATAAGTTATTATCCTTGTATATAGTAATTTTCTGCTAAAATACCCTTAACCATTGGCTTTATTTGGTCTTCAACAGTTGACGCAATAATACCTGGCATCTCAGTTCTATAATTTGTAATATCGTTACGCACATCATTCATATTACTTAAAAGATCCTCATTGCTGATCTTTAATTCATTAATCATATACAGATTTGGCGGCGGAATTTTATCAGTTATTCTGTTTTTATATAGACTGAAATCATACATTATATTATTTGAATCTATGGTTTCTGGTAGTGTCGGCGGCTCTATACCATCCGCAGCGGGGCAAAGAAATGATGAAGAAATTGTATTCATTTGATTACATTCTTTATCCGTACTCTTTAATGTGGTACTCGTTAAACAGACATTTTGTGTTGAACACCAAGAACATCCACTTGAATTAGAACAATCCATACACGATTTATACTGAGCACAATAATCCGCAAAAAACCCTTCCTTCTGTTTTTGTGTAGCTATTACTATCAAAAATAATAATATTAAGGCAGGTACGAAAAGATATCTTAGCCTCATTCTATTACCTCTCTCTTATTTATTTAGAAATTGATTCTCCAACAACTTCAATATCTGGATTTTCTTTATTTACTAACTTTCGTCGTTTAGTTTGTACTTTAGAATTACGTAGGCCTAGCTGTCTCTTTTTAATTCTTCTAAGTTCATTCTTAATTTGAACTCTATTAATTGCGTGATCCATCATTAATATACCTATATCTGGAGGAGGTGGTAATGATATTAATGTGTTATTATTTAATTCATTACCCTGTGTTAAGTCTTTTAATAATTGTATAACTCCATCTATACTAGTATCATATGTTACAGTATTACTACCATTTATAATATAATCATTAAGAATGATATTAACATATTTCTTTAACTTAGTTCCCTTGATATTTGCCTTATGTATGGCATTTTTGTAAATTTCTCCTACTTTATTAACTGATGTCTTATAGTCATATTTCGGTACTTTATAATAATTCATTCCCAATTTCTTGCGTAAATCTGGATGGTCTAAATCATCAAAGAAATATACGTCACTCGCAAGTAAATTAGTAGCGGCCCTCGTATTTCCATTTATCATTATATTTTTCAATACATTCCAGGTTTTATTTATTAAATGTGGCGCATTTACCCGCTCATTTGCTCTCATATAATGATTTCTATGAATACAATCTTTTATCAAACCTCCACCAACATATAAATGTATTAGGTCTTTGATAAATTCTAAGCTTTTTATGTCTCCATTATTGCTGTAAATAAGAACATTCTTTATCTTACCCACTTTTTGAAGATTTTTCAATTTTTTCATTATACCTAGAATTCCAGGTCTCAAAATTCCTAGTGGCTCATTTGATATCTCAGTTAGTAATATATCTCTTACAAAATATTGGTAGGCTTTATCTAGGGCGGCTTTATCTAGATTTGATTCTAGAGATGCTGACTCTAACCGAAGACTTGTAGCAAAATAATATACTGAGTACAATTCTGCCAGAGTCTCATCTAAATCAAAAATAAAGTATACCATACCTACTTTCTGTTTTATTTTATTTTTCTATATTATAAACACTATATCGGAGGTATAAATGAACTAACATTTCTAAAGTAAATGATATATTCTGAAAAAAGCTACTAACCACAAGATTATTAACATAAAATTGCTGAGGCGATCTCCTTCAAATCTTGATAAATTAATATCAAACATTTCATTTATAACAGGTCTAAGAAATTCAGGCCCGCCCTCAGTAGGTGCTTTTTGATTCCAATCTCCTGTTCTTAAATAGTGCTCTAATCGTGTTAAAATACACTGACCGCTCATATCATTCCACCCTATAAATATAGCTATAATTGATAACAAGTAATACTTTATATAAATAATTGGTAATAATGAATGAGCTGTTAATATAAAAACAACTAAACAATAGTGTATAAATCTTATTAAGTTTGCTAAATTATTATTATCCATTTTTAAAATAAAGTATGACATCCTACTTTGATTTTTATTTTCTTTTCCAGGTTTAATCATAGTTCTAGTAGATCAACACATCTCAAACTAATTTTGTGCTATCTTTGGTTTTGATCTAAGTGGAATAATCTGATTACTATCTATGCGTTTTGATGGCTCAATATATCGGAGACCAATAAATTTAAAGATATCTTTTTCAGATTCCATATATGGAACTTCTTTGACATCATCTCTAATTTTTGTAAGTTTATGCTCATTTAGACTATATCCCCTATCCAGCGTATATTGTCTAAATGCTACATTAAATCTATCAGATCCCGTGAAATATAGAAGCGCATATGCGTACTCTTCATCTGGCGTCATTAGTAAATCTAAGCGGCGGGCAACTACGTCCGTTTTTGATATTGCCATACACTTGTGCTCTCCCAGTGCCAAGATTTCCTTAATATATCCTGTCTCTTCTAATGCCTTAACATACAGGGTCAGATTATTCTTAGCTGTCTTAGAATTAACACCATTAGGTACACGAATTAGTACGTCAATATCACCAGATGTTATAGCTTCGCGACGATAACTTCCTACAATCTCTATTTCATAATCTGCCATTGTATTCGGTTTTAAGTCTTGAATAATTCTGTGATGTTCTACCATTTCACTTCGGGGAATTCTTTCAAGAAGATCTTCATAATACTTCAGACCGATTTTCTGCTTGTCATTAAGTAGCTTAGGATTTTCTTTTATAGCTTCACGAAGCTGCCCAATACTGGTAATGCCCGCTTTAACAAGAGCCGTGGCAGCGGCAGGACCAACCCCATAAATATTCTGTAAAGCCTCTAATGCGTCTATATTATAGGCCTCTTTGGCTTTCTGTGCGGACTCTAATATGCCTGTTTCAAGAATCTCCTTAATTTTCTTTTCCATTTTAGCCCCAATTCCTTTAATACCTTTCAGATCTTCGTATGATATAATAGGGGGTTCATGTGTTTTTAACTGGGAAATAACTTTAGCATAAGCGCGTGCCGAAAATATTTCTTTATTCGCAGTATCCCGTTTACGTAGGATTTCTAGAGAATCAATAATAGTCTTTGTATGATTCATTACTAATATAAGATATTATGATTTGTCTTCTAATAATCATATCAACGGTACATATTTCAATTTTTCTTGGCAGGGGTGTAAAGAACTTTAGATTCTTCTATTTAGAATGACTAAATTTACGCTTAATAGGACTAAAAATCCTACTGAATATTGGAATGGTAAAAGTGGACTTCCACCCGAGATAAATGTAATGAGCTATCACCCGATTATATCTGAGTTTGAACTTCTTTCACTTATTTGTTCCCTACACGGTTATTTAACTGCGTTTGATATATTGACTGGCGCAGATCCTAATTCTGAAAAGGATGCTGATATTAACGCAGTTATAACAGCATTTCAAATGTATATTTATCCAAAAATGCCAATTTCTAAATATTCGGCAAAGGATAAGCGAATAAATTCTGCTAGCAGTATGACGATTAAACCTATCGATGGAAAAAATTGATTTGAAATTGCTCATATATAAATTATGTCTCATAACAAATAGAATGGAGCATAGTCAACAAATATTTAGATCTAGAGGAAATACCAATGTTCTTAAAGAAATTCTATATGAAGAAAATAAACCTATAAAACATATTGGCGCAATTAAAAGCTGTATTGAAGCAGATGAGGCTTCTTATTTACTTAAAATTCTAAATAATAATACTAAAGCCAAAATTTATTCACTTATATGCTGTTTCACCTTTATTCCATCAGTTAAATGTATAGAATATCTTATTGCTGAAGGAACTCCACTCGACAAGACGTTTGAATATAATCCATTTAAATGTACACCACAAGAATACTTAGATCAATATTTTCCAGCCTCTAATATATTAGAAGGGCCGCGCTACACTTGTTTATCACGTAATGCGATATATGACGCAATTGAAAGAGGTAAATTAGTTATAAAACATAATGAGTGTACTTCCATATTACATGATGATCATATACAGTCGCCACTTGTTAAAAAAATTCGTAAATCTATTCTGTCAATACTAAATAAAAATGTAAGTACTTAAACATAATTCAATTATTTATTATTATTATTAATGAAAATCCTATATGGTTATGACTCTGAACACTTAGTTGATATTTCTCATATTGTTTTTCAAAAATGTGTTTTTGATACATATATATTAATACCAGGTAATGATAATAAACGTGGTGATATATTTGGTGATCCTTTTCCAGGTATTCTAAAACATATTCGTATTATAGATAATTTTGAAAATACTCACATTTTTCATCCAACTAAAGAAGTTAAAATTAATTATGAGTCAATTACATCACAACTTAGATTAATCAATAGTCCACCAAAATTATGGTATGATACTATTGGTAAATCTATTACAAATCATGTGGATAGATTAAATAAGCTTCAAAATCATATTAATATTAATCATGGTACATTTTCAGATGAATATCCTGAACAATTAATGGCTGTAAAATATATTAATGAAAATTCTAAAGTTTTAGAAATTGGTGGAAATATTGGACGAAATACACTAATTATTAATTGTATCCTTAAAGATCCTAAAAATCTAGTTACACTTGAATCAGATCCAAATATTGCTAGGTTATTAGAGGATAATCTAAAAATAAATTCATTTGAATCACATGTTGAAGCATCTGCTTTATCATTAGTTCCACTTATTCAAAATTATTGGAATACTACACCAATGATTGATAATATAATACCCGATGGTTGGAAACAGGTATCAACTATTAACTTTTCTAATTTAGTTAAAAAATATAATGTAGATTTTGATACACTAGTTGCAGACTGTGAAGGGGCTCTTTATTATATTCTAAAAGATGATAGCTCTATTCTTAATAATATTAACTTAATAATTATTGAGAATGATTTTTCAGATATATCACACAAGGAATTTGTCGATAGTCTTTTTAAGACAAATGGATTTAATAGAATATATACAGAATCTGGTGGATGGGGGCCGTGTCAGAGTATGTTCTTTGAAGTCTGGAAAAAATAATTATTTGTATAACAATCAAAAAATTGATTCCTTTAAATCATAATTCAATATATAGCCCTAAGATGTCTATCCAAGAAGGTACTACTAAGTCTAAACGTGTAAAGAAACCTGTTATAGTACCTGAGACTTGTACTATATGTGCTGAGAACTATACAGCCATTATTCGCAAAAAATGTGTTTGTAAATACTGTAATAATGATGCCTGTTCAAAATGTATTGAGAGATATCTTTTGGACCGACATGAAGACGCCCACTGCCTTAAATGCCGTGTAAATTACAATGATGCCGCCCTACATGAGATTTGTACAAAAACATATCTTAACCAGGTGTATTTCAAACATCGTCAAGAAGTTCTGATTAATCGCGAGCGCGCTAATCTACCTGGTCTACAACAAGAGGCCATTAATGCCAAATTAGTACGGGAAAATGATGCTAAAATTGCCGAAATTCGCAAAGAAATTGCGGCGATTCGTCTACAACGGGATGAAGTCATGAATAGATATAATACTGTCATTTCAATGTATTATTCTAAACTGGCTACCAAAGAGAAGGAGGAAGCCTATAAATTTAAAATAGAGGCTGATAAAATAATTGAGGAGTGTAATCATTTTAGGGAATTGATTAGTAATAAAGAGAAGGATATTAATCAGATTCGGTGGGGACCTATAAATGGTGTTACACCCGTTAAAGCAGAGGAAGAGAAGAAGAAATTTATTCGCCGTTGTACCCGCGAGGGATGCCAGGGGTTTCTAAGTACCGCATGGAAATGCGGAATTTGTGAATATTATAGTTGCTCAAAGTGCTTCAAAAATAAGACTAAGAAACAAGATGATCCTCACGAATGTACAAAGGATGACCTTGAAACGGCTGAGCTTATTAAGAAAGATTGTAAACCGTGCCCTAATTGCGGCGAGTTTATTATGAAGACTTCTGGATGTTTTGGTGCCGATATTTCAATTCTAATGTGGGATGGTAGTACTAAAATGTCTCAGAATATCATTGTAGGCGATGAATTAGTCGGCGATGATGGTAAAAAACGAACTGTACTTGATACCACTACTGGTGTTGATACTTTGTATGAAGTGAGACAGAATAGTGGTATGTCATACATAGTAAATTCTAAACATACTCTTATTCTAAAATATAGTGGTGAAAAAAATATATATTGGAATAGTAAGGAACTGTCCTGGAATATTCACTGGTTTGATAGAGAACAACTTTGTAATAAGTCATACAAAATCAAAACAAATGAAAATAAAACTAAAGAAAATGCTCTTATTGAGATGGAACAATTTAAAATTACTCTCAACTTTTCAGAAGAAATTAAAATTATTGTTGACGATTATATGAAACTAAATAAATCTGCTAAGAAATCTCTAGTAGGATTTAAATCTACTGGAATTATATGGAAAAAACAAGATGTATTACTTGACCCCTATTTAATGGGAGTTTATCTTGGAGATGGTATAAATGATGGAATCTCTTTCGCAATCAATTCTGAAGCTGATCCAGAAATCTTAGAATATCTTATTGACTGGTGTAATAAAAATAACTGTGAAGTTATTCACGATGAAGCATATAGATTTCGTGTAAGACGACGTGATAATAAGCAAAATATACATAAAGCTATTGGTAAAGGTGCGACTATTGAAACATGTAAGGGTTGTAAGCAAAAAGTATGTTCTCTTTGTGATATGCCAAATACTGAATATAGAATTGAATCAATTAAAATGAGAAAAAATCCCCTTAAAGAAACACTTGAATTATATAACTTGGTAAGAAATAAAAAAAGAATTCCTATTGAGTATTTGATTAATGACAAGGATACACGATTAAAACTTCTAGCAGGTATTATTGATACTGATGGTCATCTATCTAAATCACAAGAGGGAAAACGAGTAACTATTATATCATCAAATAAGGAATTTGCTGAACAAATTGTACTCTTATCTCGTTCAATTGGATTTGTTACAACTATTCACTCAGTTAGTAAGAAAGGTATTAGTTTTAAGAAAGAAGGTGAAAAGAAAGACTATAATGATCATTACATAATTAATATTTCAGGAAATATTTGTGAAATTCCTACACTTATTAAAAGAAAAAAATGTGTAAATTCACAATCAAATAAGGATATGTTAAGAACAAGTATTGAAGTTAGGGAAATAGGACTAGGTGAGTATTATGGATGGAAAGTAGATGATAATAATAAATTCCTACTTGGTGATACGACTATTGTAAGAAACTGTTCCCAGATGTGGTGTATCTCCTGTCAAACTCCTTGGGATTGGACGACTGGTAAAATTGTCACTAATGGAATTATTCATAATCCCCATTATTATGAGTGGATGAAACGTAATGGCGGGGCTGCCCCACGTAATCCTGCTGATATTCCCTGTGGTGGTTATCCGACTGTATGGGAACTTCGTAGAATGCCTAAAGGCATAAATCCTCACATTTCAAATAAATTTCATGAATTTCATCGTATCTGTCAAGAACTACAGGACATATCAGAACGCGGATATCGTAGTCACATTGATAATGCGACAACGTCAGGTATCAATGTTAAGTTCCTATTAGGTGATTTTGACGAAAAGCGTTGGGGTCAGAATCTGGCAAAGACTGAAAAGAAACGAAAGCGTGATAATGAGGTTCAAGAGATATTTGTGGCATTTCGGATGGTAGCAGTTGAACTCATTAATCGTATACAAAACTATGATGATGGCACTATTAGGAACTTTAGCCTATTACCTCTTAAAATTGCTGAGGAGTTTATTAATAATCTTGATATTGAAATTCAGGCGTTAATTACAATGATTAATGAAGCGCTAAGAAATGTTAGTATTTCGTATTGCTATTCTGTGCCATATATTAATATGGATGGGGGATATTATGGTGTAAAAACGAAGAACTTTGCGAGCGAAGTCAAAAAGAAGAAAAAGGATGTTGTAGTAGATTATGAAAGTGTGTTAGTTCCACCCGTTGTAGAAGGGGTATGGTCTGATAGCGATGATTCTGATGAAGATATCGTAGGCAAGATAACATATAAACCACCGCCTTCTGATGCTACAGCCGTCACTGTAACAAAAGATGAAATACTTGATGAGCTTGATAGGATTCAAGATATGATAAGGACGGTGGGAGAACAAACTAATAGCGATGATGACAATACCGCGATACAGCGGGCTATTGTGGCAAGTCTAGAAAAATAAATTGGTATATCTAAATATTTTAATTTTTATTAGCCTTCAGTAATAAAATTGAAATATTGGGATGTGAATATTAAGATGAATCAAAAAGATGTCATATATTATTGATTTCTGGAAAACCTGTTCATCTTACTGGATCACTCGTCCATCCAAACAACAAGAATTTGATAAACTTATTTGTGATAGATTCTGGACTTATATATGGACCGACGAGAATCTTATTGGCCAAATTATCTATCTTGACCAATTCTCTCGGCATTTTGCCCGTGCTGGATTACTTACAGAGACCGAAGTTTCTAAGCGCCGCAATATTATTGTCGACATCATTAAGCATCACCTTGATGAGTTAAAAAATATGGATGAGGTTGAAATTGTCTTCGCACTCATGCCCTTCAAACACCTTAAACAATATGACTTCATATTTGATTATCTTCATGGGGAATGGCTTCAAGAAGAACGATATCAAGGCAAGAATATCTGCGACTTTCCTGATCTACAGCGATTCTACATTGATACCTATAAAAAGGCTTTTACCCTTGAAACCGTTAAAGCCAACATAATCTCCAGTCATACACTGTCATCATATGATGCGTCACTCATTTGTGAATACTATCCTGATGAATACCTTTCAGATATATGGTTTGAACAAACGCTAAAATTAGATAATCCTAGTGTAAATAAACTAAGTCAGCTTCTTCTACTACATAGAAGAACACTTACAGTAAGTCTAAGTGGAGGTGTAGATTCAATGGTCATGCTTCTTCTACTAAAAAAGAGTGGGGCTGATGTTAATGCGGTTCACATTGTATATGGAAATAGGCAGGAATCAGAGCATGAATACCGCTTTCTTGCTAATTTCTGCTACAAACTAGGCGTTCCACTATTTGTATATAAAATTAAATGGTTGCGACGGGGGGAAATTGATAGAGTCTTCTATGAAGATATGACACGTGATTTGCGATTTTATACTTATAGAGCTATTGGTGACTCATCCATTCTATTGGGACATATCCGCGATGATATCATTGAGAATATTTGGACCAATATCGCACACTGCCACCACCTGGATAACTTGAAGAAGATGGAGGCTCAGGAAATACAACATGGCGTACGACTTATGCGGCCACTTCTTGAAGCTAATAAGAATGATATATATGAAGTTAGTAAAAGGTTGGCAATTCCTTATCTAAAGAATACTACACCAAGTTGGTCTAATCGCGGGAAGTTTCGTGAGCATTTTCATGGTGAGATTATTAAACAGTTTGGTGAGAACATTGATAATAAAATCATTGAATTTGCAGAAGCTATAGAAAGCCAACATAAGCTACTTGATATTGTCCTTTATAAGCCAATTTATAATAGCTTTAAAGATAACTGTGTAGATATTACGATTGGCGTAAAAGCTAGATTAGACGCAAGTAACTGGCTGAAAATCTTTGAACATATCTGTCATATGAAATTGGGTAAGGCAAGACCAAGTATCAAGTGTATGCGGCATTTCTGTACGCGACTTTATAATAATTGGGGTAAAGAACTCAATTTAGATATGGGTGGGGATTTAAAAATTAAGATTAGGATTCTTGGAGATAGATATATGATGGAGTTTATTACTTGCTAGATGGATACAAAATAACTATATTTTTAATTATTATAAAATGTGACTATGTATTATAGAATGATAAAACATCGTGGTTCTAGAAGGATAAAAAATAGAAGGGTGAAAAATAAAACTATACGACGTACTAGACGTAATAGAAAGACAGTGGGGGGCACACCTGATCTAATTACTGCTTCAATGAATAATGATATTGCCGAGGTGAAAAGACTGTTAGAAGCAGGCGCAGATGTGAATGCTCCTGATGAAGATGGGGATACTGCGCTGATGTGGGCTGTATTCAAGGGCCACAAAGATGTTGTGAAGGTGCTGCACGAGGCGGGCGCTAATCCCGAAATGCTGGATTCCAATGGAAAAAAAGTCTTTAAGAATATGATTAAGCCAGTGAATGTTCCGCCGCCACGCCAAGCTTGGCTAAATAATTAAATAAATACAATATTATGTATATTTTTGTAATAAAATTATCTTATTAAATGCTATTTTTATTACCCTGTGAGGAAAAAATTGAAATGCGCGACGGCTATAAAGATATGTGTGTAACAATGAATCAGATCCAAGTAAAACACGCATGGGCTTTACCACAGCCAATATTAGAGAGAAAACTAATTGAAGCCGTTAATGAGAATAATATTGTAGATGTACAGACTCTACTGAATAATATCATTAATGAAGAAGAGATTGGGCCTGCTATCCTAATGGCTACATCTATGGGTTACAGTGAGATTGTTGAGGAACTAGTATGGGCAAAATATAATAATGGGCATAAATGTGGATTAAGGCCTGGTGTTAATAGGACTGATGTTGTATCTGCGATAAGGACTGCTAAGATAAATAAGGAGAATGCGTCTGACAAGAAGGTATGGACTGATATAATTTATAATCTGAGTTGGGGATTGGTTCAGATAATTGAGAATGGAAATAGAGCAAATAACTAATATGTGTGTCTAGTAATCCAATACTATTTTTATTACTCTATTCAGAAAAAATTGAAATGCGCTGTGGCTATAAATAGAGTGTGTTAAAGCAATTAAACAATGGCAGATATCCAGTCTTTCACTGACATGGATGATGTGATTCCAGATGATATCCAAGTGGCTGATTCAAAGGATGATCCAAAGGATGATATTGAAGAACTTGAGGCATCTCCATTCATTACAAACGCACCCATATCTAAACTTATTCTAAAAGACATCATCAAGATGGATCCCTCCAAGTACAAAGACAATGCGGGACTTAATTACTGTTTTCGCATACTCTCTAAGAAATACAAGCATCAGCCCAAGAAGCGCGAAATCGGTATGATTTATCGTGAACTCCTTAAAAAGAATCCAGAGGCCTATCCCTACATTGAAAATCTGTGGAATGCCCTTATTAACAAGAGCGTTCGCAGTGAGAGTGGTATTGTAAACGTAAGTGTATCTCTTCCTCCTGGCAAGTTCAGCTGTAAATACAATTGCCACTTCTGTCCTAATGAGCCTGGAATGCCACGCTCCTATATCAGCAATGAGGATGTTTTCAAGCGCGCGGCAGTAGTTGACTTTGATACTGTTAAACAAGTATATAATCGGTTAGACGTGCTTGAGAAAAATGGTCATCCCATTGATAAGCTTGAATTTCGCGTTCTCGGCGGCACATTTAGCTGCTACGATCATGCCATCGCTGATGAATTCATTCGTGATTTATACTACGCTGCCAATACTTATTATGAGGATGATGATAGGGTAAGGGGGACAATTGAGGAGGAGCACGCTATTAATGTAACCGCTAAGGTTCACGTTGTCGGCCTCGGCATTGAGACGCGACCTGATGAAATCAATGAAGCCGAGATTATTCGGTATCGTCGCTATAGTGTAACGCGTGTTGAGCTAGGTGTTCAGCATACAGACGATGCCCTTCTTCGCAAGGTAAATCGCGGACATGGTGTTAAGCATTCTAGGAGGGCTATTAAGTTGTTAAAGGATTATGGATTCAAGGTGGAGATTCATATTATGGCTGACTTGCCTGGTGCTACACCTGAGGGCGATATGGAGTGCTACAAGGAAGTTCTTCAAGGCCCAGATTTGATTCCTGACTATATGAAGGACTATCCGTGTCTTGACGTAGAATTTACTAAAGTAAAGGAGTGGAAGGCCAGCGGTCTATGGAAACCATATGCCGAGGCAACGCCTGATGCAGCCGATTTGAAGAGGGTGCTAATTTACAGGCAGAGCATTACACCGCCTTGGGTACGTGTCAATCGTATTCAACGCGATTTTAAGGAAGCTAAAAACGGCCTTATTGGATATACTAGTGTATCTATTAAATCCAATCTGGCGCAAATTGTTACAAGGGAGGCAGAGGCACAGGGTGTTTACTGCCAGTGTATTCGGTGTTGTGAGGTCAGTAATGAGAAATATAATAAGAAGGAAATTCAATATATTACGAGGTCCTTCATGGCGAGCGGATCAAAGGAATACTATATTACTGCGGAAATTCCTCGTGCCAATAGGCCCTTGCTATTAGGATTTGTTCGTCTACGTCTTGGAAACGCACTTGAGAATAGTATAATTCCTGAACTAAAGGGGAAAACCGCGATGATTCGTGAGCTTCATGTGTATGGTCGTGTTAAAAATGTTGGACACAAGGATGAATCTGGTGCGCAACATTTTGGACTTGGTAAGCGGCTACTACGCATGGCCGAGAAGATCTCAATTCAGTATCGATATGACCAAATCGCAATTATCTCTGGAATTGGCGTCCGCGACTATTACCGTCAGCGCGGATATGAGCTGAGGGGTAGCTATATGATGAAGAATATTAAGATGAGATTTCCTCTTCTATATGATTTGTATCTTCCAGTTGTTTACCTTACTGATATACTAATTGTTCTGTTCGCATCTATGATTATCCTTCTAGGAAGATTGTATCATTTATAAAATTATGTAAAACAACTACGATAATAATCGGCGCTTTTATCACACGCCTTCTCTAAATACTTAATATCTGTTTTTAGTATTTCATTCTCAGCTAAAACCGCTTTACACTTATCAGTAAGTAGCTCCATTTTTATAATTAAATCCTTACTTTCATAGGCTAGTTTAGAAATCTCCGCATTTTTATCCACATATTTCTTTAAAGTCAGACTTTGCTCTTTATACTTATCTTCCAAGATATTGGTATCTTTTCTTAATTTATTAAGTGTATCCTCTAATTTGTTAACTTTTTCAATGAGTGATATATAATTAGCTATAATAGTATCTTCATCAGTTGATAAGACAGTCCTAAATCTTTTACACATATCTTGTGTTAGAATTTCATCGCTTTTACGTTTTAATGACATCATTGTGTTAATAATATAACGTGATATTACTTTATATTCACATGTTATACTGGTTAAAAAATAAAAGTTGGATTATATTAATGACACTAAAAGATGGTAAAAAAGTACAACTAATAAAAATATTTGAAGATAAAGTTGAAAATATTTTTAGAAAATTATTATTTTGGGAAAAAGATGATAAACATATTGGTAAAATTATTAGAAGACTTCATCATTTTATCATATATAGTGGTATAACCTGTTATTTTATGATTCATACGGTTATGCCATCTTATTTTTTATTTTTAGTATTATATGTATTTTGGGGACTTGTATGGTTACAACATCTACTACTAGGTGGATGTGTTATTGGAAATATTGAAAATAACTTACTTGGTGATACTACTGGTTTTATTACTCCTATTTTTGATATGTTAAATATTAATGTATCAGTTAAAACTATGGATAATATTATATTATTAGTAAGTACTTTAATAGTATCTATATTATCATATGAATTTGTGATAAGAAGAAGACGTTATATAACATCAAAGCCTTTATAGCCTAATATATAAATTAATTAGTTTAATTAGCATGTCATCTTATGATTTAATAATAGTTGGCGGCGGTATCGCAGGATTACGGGTTGGTATAGAAGCATTAAAGACCAATCCTAACATAAATTGCTGTATTCTTGAAAAATATGGATATATTGGTGGACGCATAGTTACATTTAGAAAAAATATCCCCAAAGTTGGGGCAGTTCAATGGGAAAATGGTGCAGGTAGAATAGCCACAACTCATAAAAAAGTGCTACACTTGTTAAAAGACTATGATCTAACATTCATACCAATTGGCAATGAATCGAGTTTTATAAATGAAAAAACTGCCACAATTACTGAAAATAAATTTAGTGATTTGATTCAATTCTATTTCGGTCCAATTGAAGAATTATCCAGTGATATGCTGGCAACTTATACATTGAGCGAATTACTTAATAAAACGATTGGATTAGTCGCAGCAAAGAAATTATATGAACAATTTCCATACTATTCTGAAATACATACACTTCGCGCAGATGTAGCTTTGGAATCCTTTAAAAAAGAGATGGGTGATAATAACGGCTTTGGAGTTGTAAAAGAGGGATTTTCATCTCTTACAAATGCCATGATGGCTGAATTTACAGATAGTGGCGGCAAAGTTATAATCGATGTCGATGTCTATAAAGTTGCTAGTAACCATAATAATAGTGTTACTATTAATTGTAGAATTCGCAATACTAATAAGAAGACATCTTATACAGGTAAAGCGGTTGTACTCGCATTACACCATAGTGCGCTAACTAAAATAGAGGGGGTTAATACTTTATCTGTACTACGCCATCTAACAATGATGCCTTTATTACGTATTTATGCGGTATTTCCAACTAAAAATGGAGTATCCTGGTTTTCTAATTATAAGAAGATTGTAACAAATTCTCGCATCCGATATATCATTCCAGTTGATTCAAAGAGGGGGATTGTAATGATTTCATATACCGATGGTTTAGATGCCAAATGGTGGTTTAAACAGAATATAGATGACAGTGGTGACAATGACGTAAAAGAAATAGTAATGACGAAGATACGTAAGCTATTTCCTGAGCTAAATATTCCTGACCCTATTTTCTTCAAACAACATCCGTGGTACGATGGTTGTACTTACTGGCTTCCTGGCGCCTATGATGTAGAAGAGGAAAGTAACAAATCACTTCATCCGCGTCCTAAATCAATGCCGAATTTATTTATGTGCGGGGAATCATTCGCAGTAAAACAGTGCTGGGTTGAAAGTGCTTTAGTACAGGCGGATAAGTTGCTTGAAAGTGATATGTTTAAGAAGGCTATAAGAGGGCTTTAAAGTTCAACACATTTAGATGATTAAATAGCCTAAATAAAAACTATGAAATTATAATAAGATATCAGGATGTGTGGAATATGGGCATTAATTAACCTGAAAAGCAAAAATCTTAAAATGGCTGAGCTATTTCAAGATTTTTATAATTTGAAACATCGCGGTCCTGATAATTCATACTTTGAATCCTATAAAAATGTTCTAATCGGATTTCATCGCCTTGCCATCATTGATGATACCTTTGCTTCAAACCAGCCATTTATATTAGAAGATGACAATCGCACAGTTATTTTCATCTGTAATGGTGAAATTTATAATTATAAAGAGATCTCTGCCAAGTATAATCTATCGGCAAGCAATGATGGCATAGAAAGTGATTGTTACGTAATTCCCCAGGCTTATATGGCAATGACAAAGTTTTACACAGATAATGATTTTAATAGATTTGTCAAGGAAGATGTAAAGGGTGAATTCGCATTTATGCTTTTTGAGTTTGATCGTTTGAAGAATCTTAAAAAGGTTATTGTCGCGCGTGATGAAATTGGTATTCGGCCTCTATATTATTCGCCAGATACCATTGATACATTGCTATTTTCCTCTGAGATTAAGGGATGTATGAGTCACAAAAATACTAAAATTACCGAGTTTCCACCTGGAAATATTTTTACCTATACTATTGATGAACTCATCAATGTTAAACTCAATATATATGATTTCAAATCAGTATATAACCTAAATACCGATCATATGAACATGTATGTGCCTGAGAATATGCGACTTAATATGATTCAATTATCCGTTCTAAACTCGGTTCGTCGCAGGCTTAATGCTGATAAACCCTTCGCATTCCTTCTGTCTGGTGGTGTTGATTCATCGCTTGTTGCGGCTCTATCGGCCAAAATTCTGGGGAAACCTATTCGCACCTTTTGCTGTGGCATGGGTGAAGGAACATTCAGTGTAGATGGTGGTCAACCATTTACATCTGGCGAGGGAACTGATATGAAGTTCGCAAGGCGCGTTGCCAAACACATTGGGTCAACCCATACTGATGTATTCTTTACGCCACAGGAGGGTATTAACGCAATTCCAGATGTTATTAGGACCATTGAATCATGGGACACTACTTCTGTGCGTGCGTCGGTTGGTCAATATCTGGTTAGTAAATGGATTGGTACTAATACTGATTGTAAAGTGGTGATGGTTGGCGAAGGACCTGATGAAGTCTGCTCGTCATATCTTTTTAACTGGTATGCTCCTAATGGAGAGGAACTTAGTAAATGTGCTGTAGAATATGTAAAAAACATTCATTATTATGACGTAAAACGGGCGGATAGATGTATTAGTCGGTGGGGTTTAGAGGGGCGTGTTCCTTTATTGGATCCTGAATTTATTCATGCGTACTGGAAGATTCCAGCTGATAGACGTATGCCAAGTTATAGGAATATGGAAAAGTGGTGGTTGCGAGAGGCATTTCAGGATACGGGTGCTCTTCCTGATGAAGTACTGTGGCGCAAGAAAGAGGCGTTTTCTGACGGTGTTTCTGGCGAAAAGTCGTGGTTTCAAATCATTCAGGAGTGGATTGCTAGCAAAGTAACCGATGAAGAAATGGTTGGAGCGGCTGAAAAATATCCTTATTGTACGCCAAAGACGAAGGAGGCATATTATTACAGAAAGATTTTCTGTAGCATTTTTGGAGAAGAAAGACAAAATGTAATTCCTGGATACTGGCAACCTAAGTGGTCGGCAGATGGAAAGAAAATTACTGAGTATATTGATCCGTCTGCGCGAGTTCTAGATGTTTATAATAAAAATATGGAGGTATAAAAGGGGTCTAAAGAAATAGCCAAGAACTTAGACTTAATTTCGGCATTGGATGTTCATCTATCCATTTTTTAAGATTTTTCTTAAACTCTCTACAATATAGTGCGTGATCATATTCATCAGAATTTATATAATACCAGTCAATATTTTCCATAATAGAATTATATGTATCTCGTGATGCCACAAAATTTATACAAAAGAAACAAGATGAATCTTTATTTTTACACCATTTTTTGGTAAAATAAATAAAACAAGACGGACATTGTATTTCTTCTTCTTGGAGAAACTCAATAGTTCTTATAAGTCTATAAACCTCAGCCAAAGTTCCCATTATCTAGGCTCTATATAAATATTTTATTTTAATCCTATAAGTAGTACACGGTCGTATGGAATACAATAAAATTACAGGCGCTATAGAAGAAAAATGGCAACGGCTTACTATTATATATATTATATACTTTGTATCATTTTGGTTTATTTTATCATACATAGCTGAATATTTCTTAACTCCAGCGCAACTCAGATGGTTTTATAATGTGACTTTTATTCTACCAATTGTGGGATTTATAGTGTGGGGTAGTATTGATAGTTTACCCGACATTTTTTATAAAACAGTTCTTATTTAGAAATGGAGTTTGATAATCATTTTTGGTTGGCGGTTATTCATTTACTATTTGTTGTTCCACTTTTTTTGTATGTTGGATTTGCCAGGGCAGAGACTCCTCAGTGGCTATATATGGCTTTACTCGCAATTGGCGCTGTTCTTATTATATATCATGGATTCAAACTTACTATACGGCTTAAAAATCGTTCAGCATACAGTTGGGTAAACGCACTTCATGTTTTAACAATTGCCCCGCTTCTAATCTATATTGGATACCATAAAAAAGAGACACCGCGCTTTGCCTATGAATTAATGTTAATGGTAGGGTTTGGCGCAGGCGGCTATCACTTATTCTCTTTAGTTAAACAACTGGAGGCGCATCCTGAACCATCGTCATCATAAGATGTCGTTGGCAATATGAACCGTCTACATCTCATGTAGACGGCAATATGAACCAACATCATAAAATGTCGTTGGCAATATGAACCACCGTCATCATATAATAAATAATATATATAGTATGATAAAATATATATTACTTATTATATTAGTAATTCTATTTATAATTTTATGTCCCAATTATATCTCATCTAATATAGTTTCTAATAAATACGATTTTTCATTAGATACAGATGGCTTTGAAGTCTTTAAATTAGATACAAATAGATATACAAGAAATAAAGCACAGACATTCAAGGAGATTCTAAATAAATTGCCTGATGGCTATGTATTTTTAGATTACGAATATAAAATAATTAACTCAACACTATATACTTTTCACAGAGATGTAACATCATCTCAGCGTTTTCAAGAATTATCACATCCATCTTATACACTTATTATTTATTTAACTGACGGTAAATTATTATCTATTTGCCCTGGCTCCTATAAACAAAAATATATTATTAGCACTCCTATAACTATTAGTGGAACACCTGGAACCGCAATATTATTTAATGCTGATAGCGTTCATGCTGGTGCGATGAATGAAACATCTGAAAGAGTCGCAATTCAATATAAGATTTGTCATAAAAGCGATGTTGCTAAAATCCGACATCTTAATTCTCAAAAGATAGAGAAAAAAGAGGCAGTAAGAACATTTTCATGGAGTGATAAATATTTATGTAGATTGAGTCATAAATATATACCATTATTTGATACAAATTTAGGAAATATTATTGAAAGAAAAACAGATAATGATTTTGTTAATATAGTGTCGCAATTAATTAATGTTGATTTCTATAATAAAGCATAGTATGTGTGATTTATAAAGAACTTCTTATACATATATACCAATTTCCAGCTTCCCATTCTAAATCCATTAATTGTAGGCCATCAGGCATATAATTAACGAATTCATGTGCTAACGCCTTATCCATTATCCAGTATGGTAACGGTGTGCCTTCTTTCCCCTTCCAGATAACCCAGTTTAGCCCCGCATGAAATGTTCTTCTTGCGTCCATCGGTTGCTCTACCGACCAATTAGTAATGAGGCATTTACCATTTGGTTTAAGAACACGTTTGATTTCTTGTAAGACTTGCTTGTGCTGTTCAGGATGAATATGATGAATAACTGCGATCATTATTATTGCGTCAAAACTATTATCCTCAAACGGAAGAAGCAGGCAGTCACCTTGTACGACTTTTAGACCACGTGCGGCACAAATATTACACAGTGCCTGTGATTTTTCAATCCCATACATTTGAATATCGACACGATATGTCATATTTTTACCATTTCCACAGCCTATGTCAAGGACTCTGGAATTTGGGGGGAGTACATCAAGAAATTTCTTAACGCACGGCCATATACGAAAACGACTTTTTGAGAATGCTGTTGCGTGGGAATCATAAAAGGTTGCCATTTATAGCTTTACTAGAGATACAAATAATATTCAAATTTACTGAAATTTTTTAGTAAATTTAGACCAACGAACATTTTAAAATGTTCGTTTGCCGGCGGTCGATTAACATTATAGGCCGACAAATAGTGGGGCTTTGCCCCACTAAGTGCCGGTTTGAAATGTTCATCGGTCTAAAACATAGTTTACATAAAATAGTATGACTACATGCTGTTCATTTACGGCATCACTTCCAGTTGAGATACTATTTCATATTTTTGTATATGTTGGCGAACGTGATCTAGAAAATGTCGCAGCTACATGCCATCTTATGAATAAATTTGTAGGTTACAATGAAGTTTGGCGACAACTCTTTCAACTCTACTTTCCTGAACTAAAGATGCCAACTACTATTTTAAACTGGAGATCTGAGTTAATATGGGCGCGGGGCGCAGAGCGTAGAAAAGCACGATATAGCTTTAACCAGATGTATGGACTATGTGGCCGAATTCCTCAAAAGCCTCTTTCTTTTCCTGAGGCACCCTTTTATTTTCATAAGTATATAACTGATTAATATAAAAATATAGAATATATAACTTGTATACAAGTTCTATGTTGTTAATTCTTCAAATCTCTTATACTTATCATCCGTCTTATCAAATGTAATACATCCCTTACAATGATAATAAAACGCACACGAATTAGTAAACTCCTTATCACACTCATTACAACTAATAGTCTTAGTTTCATTATCTTTTACCATCATTTCACCGATTTCGTCTTGAAAATGTACTCTTAGACAATGAATTACACAATTACCTTTTGTAAGTGCTGAAAATTCACAATCATCAAAAGGACACTTGAATTTCTTTTCATTACTGCCATTATCCTTTAGAAGTTCAGGATGTTTGGACCGAATATGTAAATCAAGTGTCTGTTTTTGAAGAAATCCCTTTTTACAGGCTTTACATATATGTGTTAATTGTTCTTCATGTTTTTTCATATGATAGAACATTGTGTTCTGATTTTTCTTTACTACCGCACATGTAGGACATACAAAATGATCATCTTCATTTTTGATATATGTGTATGTCATTAAGATTGTAAAAGCGGTATTCAAATAGATTTCGGTAAATCTTTTTAAGGTCAATCAGATTTCAATTTTTTGTCTTGTCCTGTATTATAGACGCGATTGTGGTTTAGGTTCTTATGTGTAATGTAATAAAAGCTTATACACCTTTTATCATTTCAAACGCCCATTTTATGAAATCAGATTTATAAATAATTCTTCTTAATTTTCCGTGTTTTATTCTTTGGTATATATTTAAGCGACATCTTCAAATTCATATACTGCTTTCATCATCTCAACTAACTCTTTTATTGTATTTTTTAATTCTTTTATCTCACTTCTCATTTCAATTATTTTATTTTCTAATGAAACCTTTTTTGGTTCTATTTTTGGTTCTTGAGTTATTTTTACTTTTTTTTGTTGATTTTCTTTTCTTGTTATTGTTTCCATTATTTGTTCTTTATCTAACTTTGTTTTTATTATTATTTCTTCAATAGACACCTTTTTTACATACATATTGTATGCTATAGTTCGT
>Ga0214921_10003272_pt1 | contig 25034 bp, 22 predicted proteins | sample LL1505_MetaG_FD_177992 | JGI IMG/M metagenome (GOLD analysis project Ga0214921, IMG submission 177992) | Freshwater microbial communities from Lake Lanier, Atlanta, Georgia, United States - LL-1505 | ecosystem: Environmental > Aquatic > Freshwater > Lake | place: USA: Georgia | collected...
TAATCTCTCCACGAAAGCTAAAACGCAAAGGTAATTAGCCCACTTAAAATCCGAGTAAAGTAGGCCAGTTATGTCTACTGTCGCGATCACTTTTGCTGAAGAACTACGTGCGCGCTCAGATGAAGATCTCACCGCAATATTTAAATTTCGCCCAGATTTAGTAACACCAGTACCAAATGATTTCTCATCCCTTGCTGCCCGTGCTACCTCAACACCTTCCTTAGTACGCGCTCTTGATTCACTAAATTTATGGCACTACCAGATAATTGAAGCGGCCTGTGTGTTGCCTGAACCATTTAAGAAATCTGAGTTAATTGCAGTTACTAGTGAAGAAACAACATTTGCTTTAGATTATCTGTGGCAAATGGGTTTGTTATACAAAGAAGGAAATAATTACCGTACGCCAACTAATTTAAAGCTTTTAATCGGAAATGAGCCAGTTGGACTAGGGCCAATCTCTACTGGAAAAGTTGACTTTACTAAGTTAAAAGATGTTCCAAAAGCATCTGCTGATGTTCTAGAAAAATTAACTTGGGGTCCTCCTCGAGGACAAATTACAAATATTAAAAAACCTGGAAGTGCAATTGGTTGGTTACTTGAAAATAGTATTTTAGTGGCACTTGATTCTCATACAGTCGCCTTACCTCGCGAATTTGGAATTAAGTTACGCGGTGGGAAAGTACATAAAGAATTAGTCACTAAAGCCGTCGAACTGACTGGCAGAAAAGTTGATCAAAAGCATGTTGATTTGGCTGCAATTGCAAATATCTCAACAATATTAAGATGGTGTGAAGAGTTTCTTCATAACCTTTCAGATGAACCACCTACTGCACTTAGGACTGGCGGAATCGGGGTTCGTGATTTGAAGAGGATTGCTGAGCATCTTGGTGTAGATGAAACCTGTGTTGGATTCGTGGCCGAGCTTTGTTATTTAGGTGGATTAGTTGTGATTGATCCAGATGATCAAATACTTCCAACCTCAGCTTTTGATATATGGTTAACAAAACCAGCCGAAGAACGTTGGTATTCGTTAGTGGTTTTATGGCTTGATACTTCCAGAGTAAGCGGTTTAATTGGTAAGGCAGCTGATAAAAATATTGCACCTCTTGGCCCTGAATTAGATCGAGCTGGAGTCTCATTAATTCGGCGAACAACTTTAAAAGTGTTGTTGGAATCTACGCAAATCTCTCCTGAGCTAAGTGTTTTGCAAACAATAGTTAAATGGTGGAATCCACAACGAGCTAATAATGATTTCATTGAGTGGAATATTCGAGAGGCAGAATGGCTTGGTATTACAGGTCAGGGCGCCATCTCTACATTTGGAATAAATTTACTTACTGCTCAAGATTCATTGGGAATTGCCGATGCATTACCAAAGCCAGTTGATCATATTTTAATTCAAGCAGATAACAGTGCAGTTGCTCCCGGTCCACTTACCGCAGAGCTTTCAGCCGAAATGGGAACTATCGCAGATATTGAAAGTCGTGGTGGGGCAACTGTTTATCGATTTAGTGAAGCATCTATTAGGCGTGGATTAGATCATGGTAAAACTGGTGATCAAATTAAAACTTTTTTGACTAAAACTTCAAAAACTCCAATGCCTCAGCCCCTTGATTATTTAATAGCTGATGTTGCAAAGCGTCATGGCAAATTAAGAGTTGGAACTGCTCATACTTATATTCGTTGCGAGGATGAAGGCTTAGTCCAGCAAATTCTTCATGATAAAAAATGTGAACATTTAAGGTTACGCAAGATTGCTCCCCAGGTTTTAGTTTCTGATCTTGAATTAACTGAAGTAATTAGTGAGCTAAGAGAGTTTGGTTATTTACCGGCAGCTGAAAATGCCAGTGGTGTTTTACTATCTCAACCAAACTTACGACGTGCTAAATCCAGGCCAAAACCTCCACGGATAATTTCAGAGTTCATATCCCCTAAAGAAAGCATTGTTTCAGCTGCTGTTAAAACAATTAGAGCTGGTGAGAGAAGTCGTAAAGTTGAACCTATCGTCCCCGGAACTTCATCAAATGAAACTTTGGCGTTGATTAACCAATACATTAATGAGAAGCGAACCCTTGTAATTAGTTATGCAGACAATAATGGTGGTGTTTCAAATCGAATTATTGAGCCAATCTCAATCTCACTCGGGACCCTAACCGCTCGAGATGAAACCACTGGTGAAATGGCACAGTTTCGTATCCCTCGGATCAACGGCGTCGCTCCATCTGTCACCATTTTAGAAAATAAGGCAGACTTAGACCTATGACCGCACTTACAGATATCCAAAGACTTGTCGAGTGCGAATCTCCTACTGAAGATTTAGAAGCTTGTAATCAAGTTATTGATTTAGCGGTTGGAATTGCAAATAATTTATTGAATACTGCGGCAACAAAGATAAATGAAAGTGGTCGACCAGTATTTTGGTGGGGCGCAAAAAATCCAAAGATACTTTTACTTTGCCACCTAGATACAGTTTGGCCTAAGGGTTCATTTCAGCCCACTTGGAAAATTGAAGCAGATACTGCAACTGGACCTGGTGTCTTCGACATGAAAGCTGGGTTTGTACAAGCACTTTATGCCATCTCGCAAGTAAGCGGTGCGCAAGAAAATGTTGCACTAGTTGCAACTACAGATGAAGAAACTGGCAGTGCAACATCAAAAGCTTTAATTGAAAGGTTAGCAAAAACTGTTCAAGCGGTCTTGGTTTTTGAAGCTTCACTAGACGGAAAGGTTAAGACCGGGCGCAAAGGAACTGCCATGTATCAGGTAAGCGTTATCGGAAAAGCTGCGCATGCAGGCCTTGAACCAGAAAAAGGAATTAATGCCACGACCGAACTTGCTAAGTTAGTAATGCAAATTTCAGCACTTGAAAACCCTGAGTTTGGTACAACAGCGGTTCCTACCGTGATGCAATCTGGAACTACTACAAACACTGTACCAGAATTAGCGAAATTAGATATTGATGTTAGATCTTTTACAATGGCAGAGCTAAATAGAATTGATAAATCAATTAAAGGTTTATCAAGTCAGGTAGCAAAGGTTGAAGTAACTGGTGGGATAAATCGACCACCACTTGAGATTTCAAGTACTAAAGAACTTTATGAAAAGTTAGAGAAAGTTGCAAAAGATTTAGGTTTAGCGCCAATTGGACATGCAAGTGTTGGTGGAGCAAGTGATGGCAATCTTGCGGCAGCTGCCGGGGCTAAAGTGTTAGATGGCTTAGGCGCAGTTGGAATGGGTGCGCATGCCCCTGGTGAATCAATAAAAATTTCAACTGTTGAAGAAAGAATTAAGTTAACTGCATCATTTATCAATGAGTTGCTTAAATGAGTGATGGCCCATTAATAGTTCAAAGCGATAAAACACTTTTATTAGATATAGACCATATCCTCTCTGATGAATGCCGTAGGGCGATTGCAGCTTTTGCTGAGTTAGAAAAATCTCCAGAGCACATTCATACCTACCGGTTAACTCTGCTTGGACTTTGGAATGCCAGAGCATCAGGGCATGACGCCGAACAAGTAATTGATGTATTGCTTAAATATTCAAGATACGCAGTTCCGCATTCATTATTAGTTGATATCGCCGAGACTATGTCTCGCTACGGCCGACTTCGACTTGAAGCGCATCCAGTTCACGGTTTGATATTAGTTTCAAATGATCCAGCGGTTCTAAAAGAGGTAACTCGTGGCAAGAAAGTTGCACCAATGCTTGGTAAGCAACTAGATGAAGAAACTATTGTGGTCCACCCTGGGCAACGTGGTTTTTTAAAACAAGCACTCCTTAAATTAGGTTGGCCAGCTGAAGATTTTGCAGGCTACGTAGATGGTGAACATCATGACATTTCGTTAAAGCAAGATGGTTGGAAGATAAGAAAATACCAAGAGTTAGCTGCTGAAGGTTTTTGGCACGGTGGTTCTGGCGTAGTAGTTCTTCCATGTGGTGCTGGAAAAACAATTGTTGGAGCCGCTGCTATGGCACATGCAAAAGCAACTACTTTAATTTTAGTCACAAACACAGTTGCTGCCCGCCAATGGCGAGAAGAGTTGCTAAAGCGAACCGATTTAAATGCTGATGATATTGGTGAATACAGCGGTGCTAAAAAAGAGATTAGGCCGGTAACAATTGCCACATATCAAGTAATGACAACTAGAAAACAAGGGGTTTATGCCCACCTTGATCTGTTTGATGCAATTGATTGGGGATTAATTATTTATGATGAGGTTCACTTATTACCTGCACCAATATTTAGATTCACAGCTGATATTCAATCTCGACGCAGATTAGGACTTACCGCTACTTTAGTTCGAGAAGACGGAATGGAAGGAGAAGTTTTTTCACTGATTGGTCCTAAGCGATTTGATGTTCCATGGAAAGAGATTGAAGCACAAGGTTATATCGCCCCAGCTGATTGCGTTGAAGTGAGAATTACTTTAACTGATGCTGAACGTTTAAATTATGCAACTGCTGAACAAGAAGATAGGTATCGTTTTTGTGCGACATCACAAACAAAAAAAGATGTTGCAATCGCACTTGCCCGCCAGCACGCAAATGATCAAGTATTAGTTATTGGCCAATATCTAGATCAACTTGACGCACTTTCTGAAGCACTCGGTGTCCCAGTGATAAAAGGAGAGACCCCAGTTAAGGAGCGAGAAAGATTATTTGCCTTATTTCGTACCGGTGAAATTAAATGCCTAGTTGTTTCAAAAGTTGCTAACTTTTCAATTGACTTACCTGAGGCAACGATAGCTATTCAAGTCTCTGGAACATTTGGATCCCGCCAAGAGGAAGCTCAGCGGCTTGGTCGAATCCTTCGTCCAAAAACAGATGGTAGAAGTGCTCGGTTTTATTCACTGGTTGCTCGCGACACGGTTGACCAAGATTTTGCTCAAAACCGACAAAGGTTTTTAGCAGAACAAGGGTATGCATACCGAATTATTGATGCGGATGAAGTACTAAATAAAAATTAAGATTTAATTGCCTTTGTAAATCGTTCTAGATCTACTCGCCAATAATCATGAATCGTATTATCGATCATTATTACTGGTACTTGCTCGCCAAACTCTTTTTCTAATTCATTGTTATCGTCAATGAGTAATACCTCTAAGTTAAATTCGTAATCTTTTTTAACAGAGTTGATTCGATCAATTGCAATTTCACATAGGTGACATCCACTGCGTGAATAAACAGTTACATTTTTCATTAATCTCTGCCTAATGTTGATTGAGTGGGTATGGGTAACCCATCAATTCTATTGTTTTGCTTAATTGTTGCTGATAGTTTCCGATCTGGCATGATCTAATCATCGCAGACTGTTACCTTTAGCCCGTGCGCCTTAAATCAATCCTTACATCAATCGGGCTCGTAGCAGCGATTCTTATTGCACCGATTTCATCTCCAACAGTAAATGCACTTGGAATCAAGGTTGCACCGGCTGGCTGGGGATATATCTATGCCAGTGGAAAAACAGCTTCAGTTCAATCCACTCCTCGGGCGCCTTCTGCAAACATCGAGAAGAAAAGTAATTTTGTTGTTGACTTTAATACAGTTCCAACAACTGCTAGAGCAGCAGTACAAGCCGCAATAGATGTTTGGTCAGAGAATTTTTCATCGACTGTACCTATTAATGTAAATGTCACCTGGAGCAGAGCTTCTAGCTATGGAATATTGGCATCAGCGAGCGCTAAAAATAATTTTGCGAACTTTCCAAACGCACCCGATAAAACTCTTTATTACGCATCAGCACTTGCTAACGCATTAGCTGGTAAGGATCTTGATCCAAACAACCCTGAACTTGAAATCACTATAACCTCTGATGCGCCTTGGTATTACGGCGTGGATGGTAAATGCCCACCAAAAAGTTTTGATTTGGTTTCTGTAATCTTGCACGAAATGGGTCACGGTTTAGGTTTTATCTCTGGAAACTATTATGACCAATATTCAGGTTATGGAAGAATTGATCTACCAACTCCATTTGATGCATATGCACAACTTCCAGATGGCCGGCGGTTAGCGGATATGCCATCACCATCAATTGAAACTGGAAAGGCACTCACCTCACCTTTATATTGGTCTGGCGAAAATGGAATTAAAGCCAATAATGGAGTAAAGCCACCTTTATATACACCATCTATTTATGAGCCAGGTTCATCTGTAAGCCATTTAGATGAGCGAACTTTCTCGCAAGCCGGTGCGAATAGAGTAATGACGCCCAACTTAGATTCTGGTGAAGTTTTTCATTTGCCTGGTTCATTATTACTAGCCATGATTGATGACATGAGGCTTAAGCCACCAGCCGGAGTTGCGTATGTAACCCCACAGCCACCACAAAAAGTCAAAGCTTTAGTTAGTGATAAAAGTGCAATCGTTGAGTTTGATCCACCCATTAATTTCCGCTCAGCTCCAGTTTTAAGCTATGAAGTAAAGAATGTGCAGACGGGAGAAACACTTACAGCTACCGAGAGCCCAGCGATAATTTCTGGGTTAACTAATGGCGGTAAATACTCTTTTACTGTCTCGGCTACAACCTTACTAGGCACTTCAAGTGCTGTGAGCTCCAACGTAGTAATTCCGCAGGCTGTTTGGAAAAGCACGGTCATTGATAGTAATGCTGATGCTAAATACCTTGTAAGTGGAACCTATGCTGGCAAGCCAGTAATTGCTTATAGTGATAGTAAAAAAGGTGACATAAAACTTGCCACATACAGCGCAAATAAATGGAGCATTAAAGTAATCGATGGTAATTCTGATGCTTTCGGCAAAACTAATAATGATGTCTCTGGCTACATTTCAATGTGTACTTCAACGGTTGGTAAGAAAAATTATTTACATCTTTTTTATGCGGATTTAATAGATAAGGATCTTAGGTATGCAATTTATGATGGCAAAAGCTGGTATTACGAAATAGTAGATGGTGATGCGCCAGTGAAGCAGGATTACAAAGAGTTTCCAAGAGTCCGAGGTGGATCAGATGTCAGTGTTTCAAGTGCCTGCGCGGTGACCACAGCAGGTGTACAAGTTTTTTACCGTGATGAATCACAGGGAATTTTGCTAGGAGCCGTAAAAGATAAAAATGAATGGCGCTATGAAATTGTAGATGGGGACAAAGACACTGAAGATCGCACTACTGGAGATGTTGCTTTCCATATGAAAGCTATAACTGTTGGTAAGAAAATTCATTTGATTTATGACTCAGTTAGAGGTGGTTTTGATCTTGATCGAAATGCCATGAGCGGTGATATTAGATATGCCACTAGGAGTTCAGCTTTTGTCGAGGATTGGAGCTATAAATCTTTAGATACACCTGGCAATGGTGTTGCAGTTGCTGGCTATGATGTTGCAGTTTTTAATGCAGCCAGAGGAGTAAATCTAGGTTGGTTTACCGGAAGTGGGGTTTCATTCCCAGATCCAAATCAAGTTCGCTATCAAACTTTATTGTCTTCAACGTTTAGTAACGTAAGTACGACAAACTACGGAGTTCCAAATTCGCCACTTGAGATAGATGAAAAATCAATCTTGTTTGGCTGTAATTTACGGCTGTGCTCAATTAATAAAGCAGACAAATCAATTTCGCTAGTTACTAAAGAAAGTATTCAGGAGGGTGGAAAAAGTAACTGGATATCTTTAAATAAAATCAGATACGCCGTTGCCGGCGTATCTGGAAAGCTGACTCTGTTTAAGCCTTAACGATCGCTCTTTACTTAGCGTTACGCCGTTGAATTCTGGTCTTCTTTAGAAGTTTCTTATGCTTCTTCTTCGCCATTCTCTTACGGCGCTTCTTAATTACTGAACCCATTTTGCTCCTTTAGTGGAATTACTATTAGACAAGATTACTAGTTAATCAGTACTAAACCAAAACTTGCACCCGAGTCGGTGATTACTGCCGTGCCTATTTCATTATTCGAAGCGATTGCAACCGCAGGTGCAGAGAGTGTGTAAGAGGTGATTACTTCACCTTTTTTGCCAAGCTCAAGTAGTACTGGTGTTGCAGCCTTTGGTTTCCAGGATGGAATCCCTTTAATCAAGCCGCTTGAAATAAAGGTTGCCCAAGAATTTTTCCCGCTGGTAACCAATGCAGTTGATTTAGATGCATATCGAACGTTCCAAACTGGTTTATTAAGAGAAGAGAATTTTGTTATGGCAGATTCAGTTTTATTTGAGTATGAAACCTTTCCGCCTTGAAGCAATCCAGAATCAATTGAACTCCAAGTTCGGGTAGAACTCTTTAAAGTTGCCCGTGCTGCTTGTTGCAAGAGCCCAGTTGCTGAAATTTTTAGAGTCACTGCATCTATTTTGCTAATTGGTTTGGTTTTCAATAATAAGTCACCACTTGATCCGACTGCAATAAAGCTTCCATCAGAACTGCTGAGCGCAGAATTAATTTGAGTAGATTTAATTCCATATTTAATAATTGGTGCGAAAACTCCAGTTTTAGTTGCAGTAATATAAAATCCTTTTACTGCAGACTTTTCATAAATATCTCCGACAATTATTAAGTTTGGGCCTGATATTAATAACTTTTTAGGATGAATTATATTTTCAGACACAACTTCAAAGGTATTTAATAGATTGCCTATACTACTTACTTGCCATAACTTAATTCGATTAAGTGGTGTATTACTTGGTTGCAGCGGATCTAAAACAACATTATCTGGATTTAAAGCTTTTCCCTGGGTCGTAGAAGGTGTTGGGCTGGTAACTGCAGTAGCAGCACCTGCCACCCAAATACTGCCATCGATATCAATTGCAGTAGATGTTGCTATTTCATTAGCAGCAGAACCTAATCGTAAATTCCATAATGGTGCACCGAGGGATGAATAGCTAACAACAAAACCATCACTTAGTCCGCCAAGTGATCCACTGATCCAGGTAGAGCTTGCTGACTCCGTTGTGCCAGTTAATACAATACTTACTGGGGTTAATGAAATATCACTTACTTCATCAGCCTTTAGATAAGGTAATTCAATTATTGGTTTTGTGCTTTTCATTACTGCAGCTGTTGCAGGCAATGGTTGCAGTAAAAAAATCAGTAAGACAATGAGAAAACTTTTCTTCAAGCCAACTCCTGGGCACGTTTTTTAGCAGCAGCCATGGCGTCGGCAACAATTTTTTCTAAATTACTATCTGAAAAAACTTTAAGGGCTGCAGCAGTTGTGCCGTTCGGGCTTGTCACATTTTTTCTAAGTGTGGCTGCATCAATGCCACTTTCTTGTAACATCGCAGCAGAGCCAGCGATTGTGCCAATCGCTAACTGTGTGGCAATTTCTTCAGTCAAGCCAAGATTTACTCCAGATTTAATCATCGCTTCAACAAAATTGAAAAAGTATGCTGGACCTGAACCACTTAGGGCAGTAACTGCATCTTGATTTTCTTCAGCAACTTCAACTACTAATCCACTTTCTGATAATAAATCTTTAGTAAGAGATAGATGACTGCTTGTCGCATTTGCACCTGATGAAATAGCACTGACACCTGTTCCAATTTGTGCTGGTGTATTGGGCATTACCCTTACAACTGGATTTTTACTTGCTAATTTGCTTTCAATAAACTTAGTTGTTTTTCCAGCAGCTATTGAGATTAAAAGGGTTTCTTTATTCAAGCTTTGGCTTAACTCACTTAATACAGTATCAAGATCCTGTGGCTTTACCGCTAAAAAAATTACATCGCAATCTTTTCCGATTTCTGTGATGGTTTTAACTTTGACCTTATAAGCACTAGAAACCTCAGCAGTTCTTTCACTGCTCTTATCGCTAATGCATATTTGCTCTGAATTGACAGAAGATACGAGCAAACTCTTTATTAATGAAGATCCCATAACTCCAACACCAATAAAGCCAATACATTTGTTGGTCAGTGATGCTTTCATACTTTAAGCCTACCCAATTAGTCATTAACCCCACTCAACCCTTAAACTTTCGCTCTATGGCAACGACAAAAAGACCGAAATCTAAGTTATCTAAGAATGAGGTCGCCCCTAACTTTGCACGGGACTGGGTTGAATTTGTAAACCCAGATAACTCTGAGGAAATCTTCAAGTGTGACCTAACCTGGCTAACCTCTTACTGGCAGTGCATTTACGGTAATGGTTGTTGCGGTATTGATGGAGACAAACCAGATGCTGGTTGTTGTTCAGATGGTGCGTACTACACCAGTAAGGAAGATGAAGCCCGAGTATTAAAAGCAGCTAAGAAGTTAACAAAGGCTGATTGGCAGTTTTATGATCAAGCCCGCCCTAAAAAATCTAGTGGAAAACTTACAATTAGTGAAATTGGTTTGGATAAAGATCGTAAAACAAAAAAAGTTAAGGATTCTTGTATTTTTCTCAATCGCGTTGGCTATGAAGCACCTGGCTATACCGGCTCCTTTGGTTGCGCACTGCACCATTTAGCAGTCAAAGAGGGCGTGCACTTTGTTGATACTAAGCCAGATATTTGTTGGCAACTTCCACTTCGCAGATCTTGGGAAGCTCGCGAGGTTGGTGATAAAGAAGTTTCAATTGTTGTAATTGGTGAGTATGAAAGATTAGCTTGGGGTGAAGGTGGTGAGGATTTTGATTGGTACTGCACAAGTAACTCTGAAGCTCACACTGGAAAGATTCCGGTTTATCAATCAAATAAAACAGAGTTAATTGCCATGATGGGTGAGGCTGGTTATAAAGAGTTAACAAAACTAGCGGATGCTCGTATGGATGCAATCGTTGCCACCAGAAAAGCACAAAAACGGCGTGAATTACCACTCTTTGTAATCCATCCAGCAACAAAGGCTGCGCAAAACCAAAGATAGTCAGTCCTTGCCATTAGATTAACGCCATGGCAAAAGCACCGGCAAAAGATCCGTACCGTTGCGTTGAATGCGGTTGGAGTGCAACAAAATGGGTTGGCAGATGTGGTGAGTGCCAAGCATGGGGAACTGTGGAAGAGATCGCAGCCCCTAAAAAACTTTCACTAGTTGCTGGATCATTTACAACTGCAGCAAAACCAATTGGCGATGTTGATTTAGCAAGTGCTAAAGCCAGGTCTAGTGGTGTTAGTGAGTTAGATAGAGTTTTAGGTGGTGGCTTAGTTCCAGGAGCTGCAATACTTTTAGCAGGTGAGCCTGGTGTTGGTAAATCAACATTACTTTTAACTGTGGCAGCTGAGACTGCAAAACAAGGAATTCTTTCTCTATATATAAGTGGTGAGGAATCAGCATCCCAAGTCAGATTAAGAGCAGAACGGCTTAATGCAATTGATAAAAATTTGTGGCTTGCTGCTGAATCAGATCTTGGCGCAGTAATTGCCCATATAGATTCAGTAAAACCTGAATTACTAGTAATCGATTCAATTCAAACAATCTCAAGCACAACTGTGGATGGTTCACCTGGTGGAGTAACGCAAGTTCGTGAAATTGCTGCAGCATTAATAAGAATTGCTAAAGAGCGTTCAATAACTTTAGTTTTAGTTGGTCATGTAACTAAGGATGGCTCTATTGCAGGCCCACGTCTGCTTGAACACTTAGTAGATGTAGTTTTAAATTTTGAAGGCGAGCGTCACTCTCGCCTTAGGTTAATTAGGGCAATTAAAAATAGATTTGGCGCATCTGATGAGGTCGGCTGCTTTGATTTAAATGACTCAGGAATTGTTGGCCTGCCTGACCCAACCGGTTTGTTTACATCTCGCCATACCGACCCAGTTCCTGGAACATGCGTAACTGTTGCATTAGAGGGAAGAAGAGCACTTCTTGCTGAGATTCAATCATTAGTAAGTAATGGCAATCCAGATGGTAGAGATTGGGGAAACTCTCGCCGGGTAACTAGTGGATTAGATAACTCAAGAACTGCAATGACATTAGCTGTTTTAGAGCTTAGAGCTGGAATTAAAATATCTGGTCGTGATGTTTATGTTGCAACAGTTGGTGGAATGAAAATTACTGAACCATCAGCTGATTTAGCAGTTGCCCTATCGGTTGCATCTGCTGCAAAAGGTTTAGCATTACCGGCAGATTTGGTAGCAATCGGTGAGGTTGGTTTAGCGGGTGAAATTAGAAAAGTAAATGGCATTACACAAAGAGTTGCTGAAGCGGCTCGTCTTGGATTCAAACGTGCAATCGTGCCAGTTGGAAGTGATTTAAAGATTGCTGGAATTGAAATATTAGAAGCTAGCCGCGTTGAGCACGCGATAAGTAAGGTGAAGATTAATTAGTTGGTGGGTCAACTAAAAACAAGGTGCTGGTAAAACCACCATCTACTGGAATTGCAACACCAGTTATAAAATCACTATCTGAACTACCTAGAAACTTTGCGATACCGGCAAAATCTGCTGGTTCTCCCCACCTACCGGCTGGGGTTCTATCAAGTACTTTATCTACAAAATTTGGTAAAGATCTAGTTTGTTCAGTTAGATCGGTTTTAATCCAGCCAGGTAGCACACTATTTACTTGAATATTATCTCGACCCCAAGCATTAGCTAAACTCATAGTCAGTTGTACAACCGCACCTTTAGTTGCTGAATAAATTGGTGCAATACCAAAGCCAAATATACTAGTTAGCGAACCAATAGTTATTATTTTTCCACCACCACGCTTTTTCATTGCAGGATAGACCGCTTGGCAGCAATCAAAAACTCCAGTTAGGTTAACCTTAATTATTTGATCTACCTCATCAGGTAAGTAATTTTCTGGGGCCTTGCGAATATTTATCCCAGCGTTAGCGACTAAAATGTCTACGCCGCCAAATGCTTTTTCGGTATCGATCATTCCTTGATTAATTTGATTTTTATCTGCTACATCAACATTAAACGCTTTTGCATTAACACCGAGTGACTTAAGTTTTGCAACAGCTGCTTCGCTTTTTTCTATATTACGAGCCCAGATTGCGATATCTGCCCCTGCTTGTGCAAGACCGGTAGCAAATCCAAAACCGATACCACCATTGCCGCCAGTAACAACAGCAACCTTTCCCTTAAGGGACATTAGGCAGAGGCTGGGTCGGTTAAATCTTCAAATGTATCTGGTAATGCAGATTTGGCAGTTCCCTTAAAGGTAAAGGTTGCCTCAGGTGTCTCATCTGAAACATCTACCAAAATAATCTCACCAGCTTTTAGATCACCAAATAACATCTTCTCTGATAAAACATCCTCTAATTCACGTTGAATAGTTCTACGCAATGGACGAGCACCAAGTACAGGGTCATAACCACGCTTGGCAAGAAGAGCTTTGGCGGCGGTAGTTAATTCAATTCCCATATCTTTAGCACGCAGACGTTCATCTAATTGAGCAATCATTAAGTCAACGATTTGAACAATCTCTGCCTCAGTTAACTGGTGGAATACCACGATGTCATCAATACGGTTTAAAAACTCTGGACGGAAGTGAGTCTTTAGCTCATCTCCTACCTTTGCCTTCATTCGCTCATAACTACCTTGAGCATCTGCAACATTTGCAAAGCCAAGTGATAGTGCCTTGGAGATATCGCGAGTTCCTAAGTTGGTTGTCATAATGATGATTGTGTTCTTAAAATCAACTACTCGACCTTGAGCATCAGTAAGGCGTCCATCTTCTAGTACTTGAAGGAGAGAGTTAAAGATATCTGGGTGAGCTTTTTCAATCTCATCAAATAACACAACAGAGAATGGGCGGCGGCGCACCTTCTCAGTTAATTGGCCACCCTCGTCATAACCAACATAACCAGGAGGGGCACCAAACAAGCGAGATGCGGTGTGTTTTTCAGAGTACTCAGACATGTCAAGTTGAATCAATGCATCTGCATCGCCAAATAAGAATTGTGCAAGTGTTCTTGAAAGTTCAGTCTTACCAACACCAGAAGGTCCAGCAAAAATAAATGATCCACCCGGACGCTTTGGATCTTTAAGACCAGCACGAGTTCTGCGAATTGCTTGGGATAAAGCTTTGATTGCCTGTTCTTGACCAATTACACGTTTATGTAATTCATCTTCCATGCGAAGCAGACGTGCAGTTTCTGCCTCAGTTAACTTAAATACTGGGATACCAGTTGCAGTAGATAGGACTTCTGCAATTAACTCTTCATCAACCTCGGCTACAACATCAAGGTCGCCAGCCTTCCAATTTTTTTCGCGTTCAGCTTTTTCAGTTATTAAATTCTTTTCTTTATCGCGAAGTGATGCTGCCTTTTCAAAATCTTGTCCATCAATTGCTGATTCTTTCTCTTTACGGGCAGCAGCAATCTTGTCATCAAACTCGCGAATTTCAGGTGGCACGGTCATACGTCGAATGCGAAGGCGAGAACCAGCCTCATCAATTAAATCAATTGCTTTATCTGGCAGGTGTCGATCTGAAACATAACGATCGGCAAGTGTTGCAGCGGAAACTAACGCCCCATCTGAGATTGAAACCTTATGGTGGCTTTCATAGCGATCACGAAGACCTTTAAGAATCTCAATTGTGTGCGCAACGGTAGGTTCAGAAACTTGAATTGGTTGAAAACGCCTCTCAAGAGCTGCATCTTTTTCTAAATGTTTTCGGTACTCATCAAGAGTAGTTGCACCAATTGTCTGTAGCTCACCTCGAGCAAGCATCGGCTTTAATATTGAAGCTGCATCAATCGCACCTTCAGCTGCTCCTGCTCCAACTAATGTGTGAATTTCATCGATAAACAAAATAATGTCGCCACGAGTTCTAATCTCTTTTAATACTTTCTTTAACCGCTCTTCAAAATCACCACGGTATCTAGACCCAGCAACAAGTGCGCCAAGATCTAATGAATAAAGTTGTTTGTCTTTAAGGGTTTCAGGAATATCACCTTTAACAATTGCTTGAGCTAAACCTTCAACAACAGCAGTCTTTCCAACCCCGGGCTCACCAATTAATACTGGATTATTTTTTGTTCTACGAGATAAAACTTGCATAACTCTTTCAATCTCTTTTTCGCGGCCAATAACTGGATCTAACTTTCCTTCACGTGCTGCTTGAGTTAGATTGCGACCAAATTGATCTAAAACTAAAGAGGTTGAAGGTTGACCTTCAGCTGGTCCGCCGGCAGCAACTGCTTCTTTACCTTGATAGCCAGAAAGTAATTGAATAACTTGTTGGCGAACTCGAGATAGGTCTGCACCAAGTTTTACCAATACTTGAGCAGCTACCCCTTCACCTTCACGAATTAATCCCAAAAGAATGTGTTCAGTACCGATGTAGTTATGTCCTAATTGCAATGCCTCACGTAGTGATAACTCTAAAACTTTTTTAGCTCTTGGTGTAAATGGAATGTGTCCAGAAGGTGCTTGTTGGCCTTGACCGATAATTTCTTCAACCTGAGAGCGAACTGCCTCTAGTGAGATACCAAGTGATTCAAGCCCTTTTGCGGCAACGCCTTCGCCTTCATGAATTAATCCTAAAAGAATATGTTCAGTACCGATGTAATTGTGATTGAGCATGCGTGCTTCTTCTTGCGCCAATACAACAACGCGTCTGGCACGATCTGTAAAGCGCTCAAACATCTGTCTTACCTTTCTTCCTGATGTAAATAGCCTAATGGCAAGGGGCGACCTTGTGCACTTTGATTAGGCTGTGAATAACTCACCCATATATTGGGTTGGTTATGGCTATATAACCCTATACGTGGGGCATTTATGCCCAGATTTACTGCCTTTTTTCTAACCTTTAAATTTTCTGAGCAAGCCCCCAGGAAAACTCTTTAATCTCTTTAATCTGCTTGAAGCCGAACTTAGGTAGAACCTCTTCCCAAACCATTCTCACGCCCATCGCACTTTGTTCATCGGCAGAATAAATTTCTGCTTGCTCTGGATGTTCCTTGCAGTGGGGGGATTTAGCAATTGACCAATTTAAATCATCAAGAATTAATATTCCACCTGGCTTCATTAATATTGAAAGAAGTGAAACGCCAAGAGCTGTTACATCAAATGTATGCCCGCCATCAAGATAGCAAAAATCAAATATTGGCTTTCGATTCTTTTTTATCATTTGTGCAAGTTCCCAAGTATAAGAACGATGTGCAAAAATTGGAGTAATCAAATCTTTATAGCCAGTTTGTTCAATTAGCTGAAGGATGCTTGGACTTTTAGTACGGGCAATCTCAAGGTCAATCGTAGTTAGATGGCCCTTGCCACGCGCTTTCATAATTGCACCCATGTATATAGATGACTTACCTTGAAAAAATCCTAATTCAAGTAAATCCACTAGATCATATTCATTGATAATTTCATGAAGGACTAACGCTTGATCTTCCTTCATATACTTAACGTCACCAAATTTATTTGTGATTTCCTTTATGCCAGATAAATTAGTATTAATTTCAAAAGTTTTTGAGGTTTTTCTACCTAGTTTCATTTATTAACCTTAACTACAAAACCTTAAGCATTCTGGTATTTCCAAGGGTATTTGGCTTAACACTTTCTAAATCTAAGAATTCGGCAATACCTTCATCATATGAGCGCAGCAATTGAGCATAAACATCTGGTTCCACTGGAGTTCCTTGTATTTCAGTAAATCCATGGGATCCGAAAAATTCTGTTTCAAAGGTCAAGCAAAATACTTTTTTCACGCCAATTTCCTTAGCCTTATTTAAAATACTTTCTAAAATTGCATGTCCAATTCCCTTGCCATGCATCGATTCAACAACTGCAACGGTACGAACCTCTGCTAAATCCTCCCAAAGCACATGCAGTGCGCCGCACCCTACGACTTCGCCATCAACTTCAGCGATAGTGAACTCTTGGACGCCTTCAAATAAAGTTACGGTTTCTTTGGAAAGTAATCTACGTTGGGTTGCAAATGAATCAACAATTGATCTTACTTTTTTAATATCAGATGTTTTAGCTGGCCTTACAACTAGAGACATTACTCATCTCCTGTAGTTGGCTTAACCAATGGAAATAAAATTGTCTCTCTAATTCCAAGGCCAGTAAGCGCCATTAATAATCGATCAACGCCCATGCCCATTCCACCCATTGGTGGCATGCCATGTTCCATTGCTCGCAAGAAATCTTCATCTAATCCCATTGCTTCAAGGTCGCCGGATGCGCCAAGTTTTGCTTGCTCAACAAGTCGCTCGCGCTGAATAACTGGATCAATTAACTCTGAATAACCGGTGGCTAATTCAAAACCTTCAACATATAGATCCCATTTTTCTGCAACGCCAGCAATTTCGCGGTGCGCTCTCACTAATGGGGAGGTGTCAATTGGGAATCCCTTAATAAATGTTGGTCCCTTTAACTTATCAATAGCAACATGTTCAAAAATAACTTCGGCAAGTTTTCCGGTAATCCACTTTGGATCAGCTTTAATACCTAACTTACTAGCTATTTTCTTTAAATCTTCTAGTGACGTTTGCGCACTAATCTTTTCGCCAATCGCATCTGAAATTGCATCAAATAGTGATGCCTCACTCCATTTACCACCAAGATCTAACTCTCTACCATCATGATGTTTAACCACATGTGAGCCAAAGACTGCCTTGGCAGCATCTTGAACTAAAGTTCTAGTTAATTCAGCCATGGTATTCCAGTCACCGTATGCTTCATAGGTTTCAATCATTGCAAACTCTGGTGAGTGAGAAGAGTCCGCGCCTTCATTTCGGAAATTTCGATTTATTTCAAAAACCTTTTCAAGGCCACCGACTACACATCTTTTTAAATAAAGTTCTGGAGCAATTCTTAAAAATAGATCCATCTCATAGGCATTACTAAAGGTTTTAAATGGCCTAGCTGCAGCCCCGCCATGCATCACCTGAAGCATTGGAGTTTCAACCTCTAAGAAGTTGCGAGAGTTGAATGTGTTTCTTAAAGATCGCATAACAGCTGGGCGTAATCTGGCATTACTTCTTGCCTCTGGCCTAACAATTAAATCTACATAACGCATTCTTACTCGGCTCTCTTCTGAGAGTGGTTTGTGCTCAACCGGTAGTGGGCGAAGTGCTTTAGCAGCGAGCGCAAATGAATTAGCCAATATCGATAACTCACCTCGCTTTGAGGTTATTACCTCACCCGTTACCGAAACTATGTCGCCTAAATCAATCTCTGACTTCCAGATTTCAAGTTGTGCTTCACCAATTTTGTCTAACGAGAACATCGCTTGTAACTCGGTTCCATCACCTTCACGCAAATTAGCAAAGCAAAGTTTGCCGGTATCACGCTTGAAAATTACTCGCCCAGTTACCGATTCAATAATTCCAGTTGAAACATCAATTGGTAACTCTTTGTGTTTGTCTCTTATCTCAAGCAGGGAGGCAGTTCTAGGAACTGAAACTGGATATGGCTGGCCACCACGACTTAATATCCCGGCTCGTTTTTCTCGCCGAATTCGCAGTTGTTCTGGTAGGTCATCCTCATCAGCCATGATGAGTTAAATCCTAGCGCGCACTAGTGCGGTTATGAATTAATTACGCTCATGTACTAAGCGCAATCCGATTAAAGTCAGATCTGGTTCATGAAACTCAATGGTTTCACTAATCCCAAGTACTAATGGGGCAAGCCCACCAGTTGCGATTACACAAACCTCACCAGAATCTGGATATAAATCTGCTAGCTCATCTGTGATTCGATTTACCAAGCCATCTACTTGACCAGCAAAGCCATAAATTGTTCCAGATTGCAGCGCCTCAACTGTGTTCTTACCAATTACAGATTTTGGCTTTACCAACTCAACTTTTCTAAGTTGAGCAGCCCTAGCAGCGAGTGCATCAACTGATATCTCAATACCAGGTGCTAGCGCGCCCCCTAAAAACTCTCCCTTAGGGGAAACCACATCTAAGTTAGTTGATGTACCAAAATCAACCACAATTGCAGGTCCATCAGATCCATATAAAGTAAAGGCGGCTAGCGAATTTACAATTCGGTCAGCACCAATCTCTTTTGGATTATCTACTAGTAATGGCACACCCGTCTTCACTCCTGGCTCAATAATTGTGGTTTTAATATCATTGTAATGTAAGTCGATTAATTTTCTAATCTCTCTAAGCACTGCCGGCACAGTTGAACAGATCGCAACTCCGGTTATATCAAAGCCCTCAACTAATGCTGCATACTGCAACCACAACTCATCAGCGGTATCTCTTGGGTCAGTCTTAACCCGCCAAGATTGCTCTAATTTATCCTGATTAAAAACGCCAAGAACTGTGTTGGTATTACCCACATCAATTGCAAGTAACATTATTTTCCCTTTCTAAAATCTAGGCCAATATCTAATGCTGGGGCTGAATGGGTAAGAGAGCCGATTGCTAAATAATTAACACCAGAGTTTGCATAAACATTTGCATTATTAAAAGTAATACCACCTGATGCTTCAAGCTTTACCGCACCTGCTGTTACTGCAACTGCTTCACTACAAAGCTCAGGGCTCATGTTATCTAGCAATATTAAATCAGGCTTTAAGGAGATCGCCTCTTTTAATTGATCAATGCTGTCAACTTCAATTTCAATGGATTTGCCTGGAAACATTTTCTTGATCGCATTAAGTGCTGCGCTAATGCTGCCGGCGGCAACAATATGATTATCTTTAATTAAAGCTGCTTCAGAAAGAGTGAGTCGATGGTTAACTGCTCCACCCATTCGAACTGCAAATTTTTCTAATTGGCGAAGACCTGGCGTAGTTTTACGGGTATCTCTGATCTGACATTTTGTGCCGGCAATTTCACTTACCCATTGATTAGTAAGGGTTGAAATTCCACTTAGGTGGGACAAGAAATTAAGGGCGGTTCGCTCTGCCAATAATATTTTTTGAGTATTTCCCTGCGCAGTTATTAACACCTTGCCAGCTGAAACCTTTGCGCCCTCATCAACTAAAACCTCATAATGATTTACACCGCAGTACTCAAGAACAGCTGCTGCCACATGTAATCCGCTAACGACGCCATTGGCTCGAGCGGTGAAGTCTGCAGTAATTACTTGGGTGTCAGTGATGGTTGCAACAGATGTTAAATCTTGTCCGCCTGCTAAATCCTCAGCAATTGCATCTTTTACTTGCTGGAATATGTGATTAGGAGATAGACCTAATGCTTTTAAATTATCGCGAAGTTGATTCACTTAGATCTCCTCCACATTAGTCTGCCAATTACCATCAATATCTATCTCTTCAATAACTCTACTTAACCACTTATCAGAGCTTTGCGGGTAATCACTGCGCCAATGTGAGCCACGTGATTCAGTTCTAGTTAATGCTGATTTAACTATTGCAGTTGCTAGTAGGTGCAGATTCGATGCCTCCCAGGCTTCAATTCTTGGTTCAGCACTTGTTAATTTAGAAAGCTCCTGCAAAGTCTGCATTGTTTTTCGAAGTGAACTTTCAGATCTCATAACACCAGCACCTTCACTCATTGAAATTTGAAGTGGCAGGAGAATTTTTGGATCAAGCAACATACTTTTCTTATCTTCAACCGGCTCTTGTTGCGGTGGTAGCTCTTTTGCAAGAGTTGCAGCAATTCTTGCGCCAAAAACTAGCCCTTCAAGAAGTGAGTTTGAGGCAAGACGGTTTGCACCATGTGCTCCGGTGCAAGCAGATTCACCACATATATAAAGTCCAGGCACTGATGATTGACCATTTAAATCAACCAAAACTCCGCCAGAGGCATAATGTGAGGCCGGAGCTACTGGAATTTTTTCTTTAGTTGGATCAATTCCATTTGCTATACATGAGGCATTAATAGTTGGAAATCTATTTTCAAAATCATTAATTTTTGTTGCATCAAGCCACACATGTGGTTGACCACTTAACTGCATTTGATTAAATATCTCTTTTGCTACAACATCTCTTGGTGCTAAATCTGCTTGTGGGTGTTTGCCAACCATAAACTGCTCATTTTTATGATTAAGTAAGACAGCACCTTCACCACGAACTGCTTCACTTATTAATGGCTGTTGACCTCTATTTGCTAAATCACGCCATAAAACTGTTGGATGAAATTGCACAAACTCAACATCACCAACCTTTGCACCAGCTCGAAGCGCAAGTGCAACGCCATCTCCAGTTGAAACTGCTGGGTTTGTAGTTTGAGAATAAACCTGCCCAAGCCCACCGGTTGCAACTACGACTGCGCGAGCTAATGCTCTGCCAACACCATCTCTACTTCCAGCGCCAATTACATGCAGGGTGACACCACAGACTCTTCCACTTGCACTTTTTAATGCATCAATTACTAAAGCATGCTCAATAATTTCAATCCCAGAATCACTTTTAACTGCAGCTAGTAAAGCTCTAGAAACTTCAGCACCTGTTGCATCTCCACCGGCGTGCAATATTCGATTACGAAGATGCCCACCTTCACGAGTTAATGCAATCTCACCAGTCTCTGATTTATCAAAAACTGCGCCATGGGCAATTAATTTTCTAACCGCTTCAGGTCCTTCTGAAACTAAAACATCAACCGCTTTTATGTCACATAATCCAGCACCTGCTGCCAATGTATCTTTTTTGTGTTGATCAGGAGTATCACCTGGTCCTAGCGCTGCAGCAATCCCACCTTGCGCCCATTTAGTAGAGCCAGCATCAATCCTTGCTTTTGTTACTAATAAAACAGATAAACCATGTGATCTTAAATTTAATGCCGTAGTTAATCCAGCAACTCCAGAACCAATCACAATTACATCAGCAGATGTGCTCCATCCAGGTGAGCCAGTTAATAATTTCATTTGTTCATACCCATTGGCATATTGTCGATCAACCTAAGCTGATTTACCCAACCGGCAATGATCACACGCTTATTTTGCGTATCAGATTTTGCTTTTTCAAATGTCACTTCATCAATTACTTCAAGGTAATCCAATTCAAAGCCTGACTCTTTTGCTACCTCACTTTTCATTTGCTCAATTGTTGGCTGGTTTAATGCTTTATAAATAACCTCTGCAATTTTCTCACCATTCTTATCTAATCTAATATTTCTAGATGAAATAGCTAATCCGTTTTTTTCTCGGATTGTAGGAGCTGAGATAATTTCAATTGGAAGATTAAGTTGGCTAACCATTTTTTTTATCAAAAATAATTGCTGAAAATCTTTCTCGCCGAATACTGCAGCTTTTGGTTTAACTAAATCAAATAAACGTTTAACCACAGTTAATACCCCAGTGAAATGTCCTGGGCGGGAGGCGCCTTCATATAAATTACCAATTTCTCCAGCGGATATTTTCTCTATTCCGCCTGGATAAATAGTGGCTTCATCTGGTGCAAATATTGCTGTTGCACCCGCCGCCTCAGCGATATTCATATCTTGTTCTAAAGTTTTTGGGTAATTAACTAAATCTTCCCTATTTTCGAATTGAAGCGGATTAACAAAAATACTAACTAAAACTCTTTCACCTTTTGCTTTTGCAATGTTAATTAATGATTGATGACCGACATGCAAAGCACCCATAGTTGGAACTAAAACATCCCATTTTTGGCGCGCTAAATCATCGGCAGATTTAATTACTTCAATCATGGCTCCAGTCCTTTCCGGGTACCGGGCTAGAAGATAAGTTTAACGCGAGCTATTGATGGATGCCAAAAGAGTTTTTATTGGGCCAACGCCTGGTATTAACCCGTCTGGGTCGATTGCTAGCCATGGCGTTAAAACAAACTCTCTTGATTGAGCTAATGGGTGAGGTAATTTAAGGAATACAGAATCAATCACTTGATCCCCATAAACAATTAAATCTAGATCAATGATTCGTGGCCCCCATTTAACATCTCTTACTCTTCCCATTTGATCTTCAATTGCAAGCAATTTTGTTAGCAACTCCTCGGCGGTTAGTTCACAATCTCCAATTACAACAGCATTTATAAAATCATCTTGGGTAGGTCCGCCAACTGGCTTTGTTTCTATAAATGGGGAGATGATTAGTTGATCTAAAATAGATTCAAGTTGGGTTATTGCAATATCTAAATTTAACTTGCGATTTTCAAGGTTAGAGCCAAGTGAAATAACGGCTTTCATCGAGTGCGAATTATCTCAACTGAAACATCTTTAAATTTAAGAGTAAGTGGAGCCTTTGGTTTATGAACAATAACTTTTACCTGCTTAGCTTTTTTATACTTATTCAAAACTGATTTAGCAATATTTTCAGCAAGGGTTTCAATTAGCAAGAATGGCTTACCAGTTATGTTGTCGTGGGCGATCTGAGCCACCTCTGCATAGTTAACTGTTTTGCTTAAATCATCTTTAAGATTTGTTAAATTAATACTTAATTCAATATCAACGATAAATTTCTGACCTTTTTTACGCTCACTCAAAAACACGCCATGAAAACCTTTAGCGCTTATTCCGGTAATTTTAATTAGTTCACTCATTTACGTAGCCGCTCGATAACAGATATTGCATCCTTATGAGCTTTAACTGCATGTGTTCTCACGCCCCATACTTTAAGCCGAGCTAACTCAGTTGTTAATGCAATTGTGGCAGCCTCACGATTATCTGGCTCGGATGCGTTAAGTAATTCTCCTAAAAATTTTTTGCGAGATACGCCTACAAGTAGTGGGTACCCAAGTAATTGAAACCTTTCAATATTTTGTAATATCTGCCAATTTTGTTCACTATTTTTCGCAAATCCAATACCTGGATCTAAAATTATTTGTTCTGTAGACACACCAGCTTTTAAAAGTGCAGAAACTCTTTCATCTAGCTCATCTTTAACTTCTTTTACTACATCTTCATAAATTGCCTGTTTTTGCATATCTTTTGAATGCCCACGCCAATGCATAACGATGTATTGAATATTCGGATTTGAAGCAATTACTTGTGCCATTTTTTCATCAGCTAAGCCACCGCTAACATCATTTATATATGTAGCACCAGCCTTTATGCCTTGTCTTGCTACCTCTGATCTCATCGTATCAACACTAATAACTGCGCCATCTTTTACTAATTCAGTAATTACTGGAATTACTCGAGCTAACTCATCCTCCTCACTAATTCGATCAGCACCTGGCCTGGTTGATTCACCGCCAATATCAATAATGTCAGCACCTTCAGCAATTAATCGTCGGCCTTGAGTTATTGCATCTGATTTAGATAAATACTTCCCACCATCTGCAAATGAGTCAGGGGTAATATTTAATATTCCCATTACAAGGGTTTCAGCCATTACCGCTACCTACTTTGGTTTATTAACGAAATTGCTTCAGCTCTCGTTGCTGGATTTAATAGCTGGCCACGAACCGCACTAGTAGTTGTGCGAGCTTGTGATTTTCTGACTCCACGCATCGACATACATAAGTGCTCACAATCAATAATTACAATTACTCCACCTGGCTGCAAAATTTCTACTAATGCATCGGCTATTTGAGAAGTAAGCCTCTCTTGTACTTGAGGACGGCGCGCATATAGATCAACAAGTCGAGCAAGTTTAGATATGCCAGTGATTCTTCCACTTTCACCTGGAATATAACCAATATGGGCTACGCCATGAAATGGAGTTAGATGATGCTCACAGTGGGAAAAAACCTCAATCTCTCTAACAATTACTAACTCTTTGTGCCCAATATCAAAAGTAGTTGTTAATACATCCTCTGGTTTTTGCCAAAGTCCAGCAAAGTTTTCAGCAAATGCTTTCGCTACGCGCTTTGGCGTATCTTTTAAACCATCTCTACTTGGGTCTTCACCTAAAGCATGAAGTAATTCAGTTACCGCTTTTTCTGCCCGTGCTTGGTCGAACTCCTTTTTAGCACCACCATCTTGGGGTCCCATTGATACGGAGTTAACCTCACTCATTTACATCTTTACTAGCATCTTTATCGCTTTTTTTAACTGATGCTTTCTTAACTATCTTTTCCTCTTCAACAACCTTAATTTTTGCTGGCTTTAAAGCAACTGGTGGTTGATTTGAAGGAGTTCGGTTTTGTGAACCAGTCCATGCAGCTCGAGGTTTAACCTTCTTAACCTTCTTAAAAATAACTGCGATCTCTTCTTTGTTTAAAGTCTCATTCTCAAGTAATTCTTCTACTAAACGATCTAATGTTTCACGATTTGCAACCAAAACATCAAATGCTTCTTGATGTGCATTCTCAATCATCTCTCTGATCTCACTATCCACAATTGCGGCAACATTTTCAGAGTAATCTCTTTGATGTCCATAATCTCGTCCTAAGAATGGTTGTGA
>Ga0214921_10003273_pt1 | contig 25028 bp, 16 predicted proteins | sample LL1505_MetaG_FD_177992 | JGI IMG/M metagenome (GOLD analysis project Ga0214921, IMG submission 177992) | Freshwater microbial communities from Lake Lanier, Atlanta, Georgia, United States - LL-1505 | ecosystem: Environmental > Aquatic > Freshwater > Lake | place: USA: Georgia | collected...
TTCAGTATACTTTTTATATAAACTTTATAGTGAAACTAAACTTTTTTCAGATAAGTAGCCAAAACCAACCCCTACGAACTCCCTTTTCATAAACTTTTTTTATATAAAATTAAAAATTATAAATTAATGTTTTAAATTTTATAAAAAAAAATTTTATAAAAAAAAATTTTATAAAAAAAAATTTTATAAAAAAAAATTTTTTCTTTCCTGTATACTTTTCAGTATACTTTTTATATAAACTTTATAGTGAAACTAAACTTTTTTCAGATAAGTAGCCAAAACCAACCCCTACGAACTCCCTTTTCATAAACTTTTTCTATATAAAATTAAAAATTATAAAAATTATAAATTAATGTTTTAAATTTTATAAAAAAAAATTTTTCTTTCCTGTATACTTTTCAGTATACTTTTTATATAAACTTTATAGTGAAATTAAACTTTTTTCAGATAAGTAGCCAAAACCGAACCCTGTGAACACCCTTTTCATAAACTTTTTCTATATAAAAAAATATATATATATAATATGTAATGAGTTATTCTTGTGATCAATGTAATAAAAATTACAAAACATATCAAAGTATTTGGAATCATAATAAAAAATTTCATAATAATCAAAATATTCAAATAACAACTAAAGAACGGAAATATATATGTATCAAATGTAATAAATTATTTACAAGAAAAGATAATATGAAAAATCATATGAATAATATTTGTAAAAATAAACAGGAGTTAGATAAAGTAGAACAAATGACATTAGAAATAGTTGAATTGAAAAATGAACTAAGAGAAATTAAAACAGGAACTAAACCGGACAGTAAAATAGTAGAAATAAATAATATAAATAATGGAATAATAAATAATAATATTATTTATATAAATAAACCAGGAACTGAAAATTTATTAGAATTAACCAAGGATGAAATTAAAGAAATATTTAATAAAGATATAACTTGTATTTTATCTTATATTGAAAAAGTTAATTTTAATGATAGATTAAAAACAAATCATTCATTTTGCACAACTAATTTAGGTGGTGCATATTTATCCGTTTTTGATACTAATAATTCAAAAATAAAACAAAATCGTAAAAAGTTCTTTTTTGATGATATCATCAATATAGCGGTATCTAAAATAGAAGAATTATATAAACTTTATAAATCATATTTTACAATTGAAAAGCAGAATAATATTGAGGAAACGTTAATTAAAATAAATGAATTAAAAAATATGGATATGAATAAAAGAATTTATAAAGAAATGCTTAAACAACTAAATATATTATCTTATAATGATAAAAATATTGTAGAAAATACATGGAATAATAAAAATATAAAAGGTATGATACCGGAAACATTTGAAGAAGATATTGATAATAGCGATAGTGATTAAAAAATATTGATAATTAAATAATTTAAAGATTAAAAATTATATTAATTAACAAAAAATGAACTCTAATATTACTCTTAAGGTAAAACTAAATAATGAAGATGCACTAACACCAACATTTGGCAGTCAGTATGCTGCAGGTATGGATTTATATTCATGTGAAGATATTATTATTCCATCACATAAAACAAAAGCTATTGATACAGGGATTAGCGTGTCATGGTCTGGACAAGATGAAGAAAACTATTATTTACGTATTGCACCAAGATCTGGATTAGCATTAAAATCTGGAATTTATAATGCAGGTGTAATTGATTATGATTATAGAGGTCCTATTAAAGTAATTCTATTTAATTTTAGTGATGAACATTTTATAGTAAAGAAACATGATAAAATTGCACAACTTATATTAGAAAAAATCAATAGACCTACAATTGAACTAGTTGATCAACTTGATGATACAGAACGCGGTGTTAATGGTTTTGGATCATCTGGTCGTTAAATTAAAAAAATATTCATTTATAATAAACAAAATAAAATTATTTTGTTTTAGGAGTCTCCCTTCATGCATCATGCATCTCAGCCTGGAACTGTTCCAGTTGAGCTTGGCTTAGACAGCCAAGAAGACCTCCCACTGACTTCTTCGCCACCGTCGGGTATTTTGAGTGTGCATCTTCATTACGGGGAATCATTGGTCTCTCGCAGACTGGACACGTATTTTCGCTTTCGCAGGATGTTCTACAGTCGTTGCAATAGAAGAGGGCGCACATTGGGTTTTGAAGTTTACTATCAATTACTTTTATAGCACCAGTAAACAGTTAATATTTCAATTTTTTTATATATAAATAAGAACAAAATAAAATTATTCTGTTCTTGTTCTACAGTATTCAGTTGACTATGGACGACTTGTTTATTTAGGCTGTCCATATACCATTAGGTATTCACCTAGTCGACTATTAACACTTGTACAGTGATCCTCTATAGGACCAGGACCATCATGTATCCAGGACTTTCCACAGATTTGGCACTTTACACGCAGCATTGTGTATTAATCATTATAATTTACAATACTAATAAATACTTATTATTTTAATTTTTTATTGATACTTTTAGCCTAAATTCATTTAGCCTAAATTGATTTAGACAAGTGAAAATTAATATAATATTTAAAATGGATTTTTTTACAAATACAAATATATTACATAAATCAACTAGTGATTTAAATGCAATAAATTATCCGGAACAAATTAAACTACCATGGGTGGAGAAATACAGACCAAAAAATGCAGAAGAAATATTATTAGAACCATTTATTAAACAAAAGATAGAATATTTATTAGAAACAAAATCAATACCAAATATGATTATAACGGGAGAACCAGGAACTGGTAAAACATCAACCATTCTTTTTTTAGCTAAAGAAATATATAGAGATAAATATGAAGATAATGTATTAGAATTAAATGCATCAGATGACAGAGGATTAAGTATTATTAATAATACTATTTATCCTTTTTGTAAAAAGAAAATGAATATATATAATGATCACTTGAATGAATATCCAAAACATAAATTAGTAATATTAGATGAAGCAGATAGTATTACACCAAAAGCACAAAATTTATTATCTAATATAATTAGCGAGTTTAGAGAAACAACGCGTATAGTATTTATTTGTAATGATTGCACACAAATTATAGAACAAATTCAATCCAGATGTATGATTATAAAATATCCGAGAATTAATACTGATGAATTATATCAAAAAATAGAATATATTTGTAATAAAGAAAATATATTATATACAGAAGAAGGTATAAATACATTATTATTTGTATCAGATCATGATATTAGACAAATAATAAATAATTTAGAATGTTTATATTATTCATTTGGAGAATTAAATAAAGATAATGTTTATAAATTAATTGATAAACCAAAACCATATTATATTACTAAAATTTTACAAAATTGTTATGCACACGATTTTAATAAAACAATATCAATTGTTAAAAAATTATATAATAAAGGATATACACCTAATGATATATTATTAACATTTATGAAATATTTGTTTGAAAATAATTTTAATCATTTTGAATTAGATTATAGTATAAAATTAAAAATTTATGAAATTATTAGTCTTAATTACATTCGTGTGAATGATGGTATTGATACTTTTTTACAATTATGTGGGTGTATTTCTAAAATATATATGTTTATTCAAAGTGTATAATTTTATATTTTATATTGATTTAATAGGAATTCAATACCTTTTGTAATTCCTGCATTTTTAAGTAATAATAATAACTTTTTCATTTTATTTATTGAATTTGTATAATTATGACATTGTGTTTTCCATGTATTATTAAATAATAATAATCCTTTACTTAAATTTGATTTAAATAAATATTGATTTTTAATTATTTGTTTAATTAAATCAAATATAACTATTGTTGAATCTTTATTTTCAATATTAGTAGGTTTTGTTATAAAATAATATTGAAATAAATATTCGCAAAATTTATTTTTTGTATTTATATCAATACATACTGTATCAATAAAATATTTTATATCATCCAATATATTTCCTATTAAATATTCTTCTAATATATTAATACATTGATTATTAAAGGCTTCTGATTTAATTAAACATGTATTTTGTGATGTAGGTATTATAGTCTGTATATTACTTGATAATGAATCAGATACTGTATTATTTGTTTTATTAATTAAATTTTCTAATAATATAACATCTCGCGGTGAACATATATTTTTTCCTAAAATAATAGTAATATTATTTATTTCATTTTTTGTTAATTGCCTATTTTTTAAATTAAACCAATGATAAATATCAGATATATATATTTCTTGATTCATTATTATATTATTACAATAATCATAAATAGATTCAGATAACATATTATTATCAATAAGATTATTAATAATAATTAAATTATTAATACGATGTGTTTGATCTGTAATAATATTTTTGATAGAATGAGATAAATTAGAAGGAATAATAAATTGTTGAATATAATCAGATTTAAATTTAGATTCAACAATAGAATAAAAATAAGATAATTGATAACCTTGGACTTTATTATATAAATAACCAATTATTTTTAAAAATTTAATATATATTTTTACAAAATTTATTTCAGATACAATTTTTAAATAAAATGTTTTTTGAATTTCATTAAATGTATCATGATCTATCTGATTAATATTTTGAATAAATTCAATTATAAGATTATCAATATTTGATTCAGATAATTTATTTAATATTAAATTAATTTTATTTGATATAATATCTTTATTGTTTTGAACAGTTTGGTTTTTTAAAATATTTGTATTTACTTTTTTAACAAATTTTTTATTTTTTTTATTTTTATCAATTCCACTAAATAATGATTTAAATAAATTAAATATATTTTTATCTAATTCTAAAGTTTCATTATCTGTTTTAAATGTTATAAATTGTTTTATATCAAGTGTTTCCATTATTATTAATTTAATAATATATTTTTTAAATTAAAATCAATCTTTATTTAATGTACATATTTTATTTATTATTCATTGGTTTATTAATCACCTATATATTACATACACCGCCAATTGTTATTGTTAAATATAACAAACCACCAGCGACAGCAGAAATGTAATTATTTATTTAATAATTTAATAAGTTGATCTTTTGTAATTATTTTAATATTTAATTCTTGTGCTTTTATTATTTTATCTGTTTGTTTATCTAAAACAGATTGATCTACTATTATTAAAAAATCTGTATTTTTACTAATACTAGAACCAATTTTACCACCTTGTTTTTCTATTTGTGATTGTAAATCTTTATCTCTAAAACCAGTAAATACAACTACTTTATCTGTAAATTTTCCTGTAGTTTTTGTTATTGATTCAAGTGTAATATATTTTTTAATAGAATCATAAAATATAACAAAAGTATTAAAATTAGAAACTAATAAACTTGCTGTTTTCTCTTCCCAACCATTAATAGCTTTTATTTTCTTAATAAAATCATCTTCAGACCATTTTTTATAATCTGTTATAATATTTGGATAAAGTGTAACTATTTGTTTAACACGTTCTTCACCAATACCAGGACCTAACTTATTTGACGCTGCCATTAATTTATATAATGGCACATTAGTTAATACTTGTTTTATAGACTCTACTAAATTCTCAGCTGATTTAATAGCAAATCCTTCAACCTTTAAAAAATCATTTTTATCTGCTGATATTATTTTTTTAATACTATCTAATCCGGCATCAACTAATTTTTCAACTGTTTTCATTCCTAATCCTTTTGTATCTAAATTAGAGAAAAAATAAAATATATTTCTTATTAATACTTGTTGATTAGTTATTATATCATCTAATTGAATATCCACTTTGGTTTCATTCCAATGCCATTTCCCTTTTGGCATATCCGGTTTTCCAGATTTAGATGGTCTTAATACTTTATGAACTTTTGGTATAACATCACCGGATCTAATAATTTCTAACATTGACCCTGGACCAATTACATTATCTACTATAAATTTGGCATTGAAACCAGTTGTTCTTTTAATTTCAACTCCGCCAATACTAATAGGATTTAATAAAATAGTAGGAATAATAAATCCATCTTTACTTATATTCCATTCAACCGAAATAACTTCTGTTTTTGCCATTTGATCTTCTAAAATATCCTTGAATGCAAATGCATATAATGGATTTGCTTTTGTATTTCGTTCTTGATTTTTAAAACTTGTAACAATTATACCATCTATTTTATAAACTGACTTTGCTCGTCTATCTTGTAAATATTTTGATAATAATTCAAATGTTAAATCTTTATCAATCTTCTTATTAAATGCTACAGTAAAACCAAGATCATCTAATATTTTAAATTGTTTATCAATTGAATAAAATGGATCAACTACTTCATATAATACAAAATCAGTATCCGATGCAACCTCAGGATTAATTGTTTTACTATTAACTAAACCAGCTACAGTATTTCTACCATTTTTAAATACAGTCCCCCAATTATTATTAAATGTTGATTCTTTCATAATTAACTCACCCCTAAAAGCAATCAAGTTTAATTCACCTTTTATATTATTTGTAGCACAGTATTTTGATACTGTTTTAAAATCAGGCACATGTAAATATTTTATTATTGGTGTAATATCTGTTCCTTCTGTAGCAGTTCCTCTTGTGTATAGATTAATAGTGCCATTTAATCTATATATTAATAAACCAGATACACCATCTAATTTATCAGATAAATGATAAGGAGATTTAAATTTACTAATCCAACTATCTAATTGATTTGTTCCAGGTTTTATTTTATTCATAGATCCTAACCAATAATCTAATTCAACTTTATTTTTACTTTTAACATTTGCTCCAATATTTTTTAATATAATAGATTTTGGAGATTTTAATTTTAAAAAATCAATCAATATATCATATAATTCATCAGTAATAACAGATTTAGATGTATTATAATATTTTTCTGTTGCAAATTTTATTATAGTTTCTAATTCGTCTATTGAAAAATTAGATGCTATCTCAAGAGAATCTTTAGCGGGATTCAGTAATTTCTTTACTAATTCTGCCATTTATAAATTGTTAATAGTATATGTTTATATTATTTTATATATTAATTATCAATTTTTTTATGTAAAATAAATGTTCTTAAGTAAAAAATAAAATTATTTTTTCACATAGATGAGATTGCAGATGTCATGGTTGCAATCTCATCATTGCAGTTGTGGAGTGTCTTCCGCCAGACGGCAATATAGACTTGCGCTACTGTCGCATTAGCAGCACGCATGTCCATCTCAGAAGACTCGCGATGGATCTCCAAGAATGTTTTGCATGTATTCAATGCCCTGGCATCCTCCGGATTGGCATCCTCCGCATTCCATGTCTCATTCCCACAATCTTCTCCGAGCCATTCTAGGAGAAATTGTATGGTATATGTAGGGTTCCACGCAGAAGTCCCATCGTGAATCATGCGAAGTTGGGCAAAGAATTCATTCGTAACCCATGTTTGAACCTGGGCATCAACTTGCATGACGACATCCTCCGAAATAGCCGAGGTGGCGATGTAGGGGTGGAGGATACTGCGAACAAATTCGCCTGAATGGTGGTATTCTACAGCCGTGATAGGGAAAATGAGCCCACGTTTCTCAATAAAATCGAATACACGCCGTTGGGCACAATATCTGAGAAACATGATGTTAATATGTTTAATTATATTGAATTGTGTAAACACTTAATATTTCAATTTTTTTTAATTTCCATTGATAACAACAATAACTCTATTAGATTTATTAAATACTTGTTTAGCAAATTGTAATATATCATCTTTAGTTAATTGTTGAACTTGTTCCAATATTAATTGGATTCTATTAAATAAATAAGTTCGTTTAATAATTTCTGGTAAATATTTATTAATTTTATCATCAATATTATAGTCAGGTTGATTTAATTCCATTATAACTGTTTCTTTAATTTTTTTAAATTCAGAATTTTTAATATAAGTTTGAATATTTTTATTAAAAATATTAATTTCTTTCATCACTGATTTTACAGATTTTCCCGATTGGATTTTTTGTGCAATATAATATTCATTATCATAATTTTGTATTATTAATCTAACTAAATATCCTAATTGTTTTTCTGAACGTAAAATATCAAAAAATAGTTGTTTTATAATATTATGTAATAATAATAATATTGCAAAATATTTTGGCGTAAATGTACCTATTTTATAATAATAACTAATTAAATTAGATTTTTCATTTTTATTTGGATGTTTAATACTTAATTGTGTAATTTGTTTAATAGGTGCTAATGGATATATATTATTATTTACTAATTTTGTTAATATATATTTATCCATAGTAAATAATTTTTTAATATTATCTAGTGGTATATTACCATATATAAAAGTAGTTAATGCTGTCTTGTCAAATAATTGTAAAATATGATTATGTATATCTGAATAAGTAATATTATCTATAACACTTAATAATTCTGTAATTGGATATTCTTGATTTATATTCATTGATACTAAATATTCAGAATATTCAAATGGATTTAAGAATATTATATTTGAATAATGTTCTTTCAATGATATTATTAAATTATTAATATATTTTTCATCAAGTTTTAAAAAATGTTTATCTACATGTTGTAAAAAAGTATTAAATTGATTTAATAATTTTTCTAGTTTTACAAAATCATTAAGACCATTAATAGTAATATTAATATTGGACAATCTAAAAGATAATGAAAAAGTTATATCATAATATACTTGAAAAGGTTTATACATAATAATACTTGTTAAAAAATCTAATATAGTACACACTAATGTTGTAAGAATAAATTTTTTAGGAGTATTAAAATAATTAATATTATTTAATTGATAATATAAAAAAATAGTAGTTTCTCCAAATTGTGAACTTCCACCATACCACAATTTATTACCAATTAATTTTGGAATACTATGTTCATCTAATGATTTAAATAATTTTGGACTAACATCTAAATAATCATTTATTGTATCAATTTTAAATACATCCGTATAATGAAGGTTATCATCAAAATGTGACTCTATAAATGTATATTCTGTTTCATATTCTCTTGCTTTTAGAAATGTATGTTTAATAATACCGGGATAATCTTGTGCACATATAATTTTAATTACATTTTTATTATTAATATATTTACTATATAATTTAAAATAATAATTAGTGTCTTTTATTTGCTTAATTTTAAATAACCCATCAAATACATTTTTTGTATTATAATATATATGATTTACTGATAATAAATTACATAAACTTTCTGTTTCAAATTTATTTAAATAATTAAATTGTATATTACAAATTTTACTAAAATATTCAGCATATTTTTTAATATCCATATTAATAATTTGTTTTATTCCATCAAATAACAAATGTTCACAATATTGCATATTTGCATAACCTTCTTTTGTTAAAGATAATGTTATAGATAACATACCCTCAAAACTAATATCAGCAGAAATATTTTTTATATAACCCATATTTTTCAAATGGAAATATAAAGAGTTTTCTGATTGTATAGTTAAAATAGATGTAAATATATTAAACTCTTTTGAATATAAATAAGGTAATTGTATTGGTATTTCATAATAATATGAAACATCATATATATTCATTAAAGATTTCATATATATTGTTTTACCTTTATTTTTTGTATAACATGGTTTTGGAATTATTAATTTATTAGATTTATCATTTGGTTTTTTTATATGACCAAATGTGTTTTTAATTAATGTAAGAATTTCATTATGTTCTTTAGAGGTTGCAATACAAATAGAAATATTAGTAGATACATAATATTTATTATAAAATTCAATTAGTTTATCTCTAATACCTGGTTTATTTAATGTATTATGTGATCCAGTGCCAAAAATATTTAATGGTGTATGATCATCTGATAAATCTAATAAAAGTTGCATTTGTCTCCATCCATCACTATTAATATTTTTTTGATGTTCACTGTCAACAGCATTTATTTCTTTAGCAATTGTTTCTTCATTAAATAATGGATCTATAAAAAATCTACTAAATATATCTATCATTTCTAAAAGACCGTGGTCTAATACATTAAAATAATATACCGTTTCCATTGTAGATGTATATGCATTAGATGATCCACCATATTGATTTAATTTTTCAAAATAATGATTTACATTTGGATATTTAGAAGTACCCATAAACAACATATGTTCAAGAAAATGCGGTAAACCATCATAACCTTTAGGACAACCAAATGTGCCAATATTAACAGCAATAGATACAAATGAAGAAGTTAATAATGAATCATGAATAAGTGTATATTTGATTCCATTATCAAGAATACCACCTACAAAATCACGTTTATCAAATTGTGGTTTATTTATGGATATCATTTTATTATAATATATAATAAAATAATATTAATTAATTCTAATATTTATTAAATTATTAGTTAAATTATCTCTTGATTGTATTGTATTATATGCATTCATAAAATCTAATATATTTATATTTCTATAATTAAAGTTGGCAATGTCATCTATTATCCATAAATTTTCAATATGTGTCAATTCTTTTGCAGTAGATAATAAATCATTACGTGTATTATATGTAAATATAAAAGGAGTAATTAATAAATAATGTGATGTGGAATTAAAATAGTTTTCTACATTATTATTTTTAATATTTTCATCCCATAATAAACATAAATTTATTTTATCACTAGTTAATATAAATTGTATAATAGATTGTAAAGATGGCATTTCATAATATTTATAATAAGTAGTATTATTAGAATTAAAATTACACATATTACCAAATTGTGATGTTACCAAATGATATAATTTTTTCAAGTAATTATTTGAATCTGAAATATCTTTATCACATAAATTTAAATTTTCGACTAATTGTAAATGTGTAGTAATATTATTATAATTATAATATTTATTATAATTTGTATTTAAATATATCATAGATAAATCGATAACATAATTATATAAATCTTGATAGGGATCATCGGTATGACCTACTTGCATGATACTACCAAAAGTGCTATTTGTATGTTTTGCATATAATACTAAACCATTAAATGTTTTCTCTGTATAATCAATATTATCTTCTATTATTTGTATAGATGTATTGAATACCTCTAACTGGGAATCAGTAAATTCAAATATAGATAAATTTAAATAATCTTCAGGATTTGTAATATTTACATTTAATATTTTTCTCAAGTCATCTTCATCTAAATTATCAAATTCTATTGATGTCATCAATAAACTTTTATAAATAATAAATTTTTTAAGAAAACTATTAAGTGTATTATAATTTAAATGAAAAGTATTAATTATAATATTTATAAATATACTACTAACTTTAAAAAATCTATGTAAAATAATAATTGTAATATTATTGTCCTTTGTTTTATTTATTGTTTCTAAATATAATCGTAAATGATTTATATCTATTGTTATTTGGGAATTTGTCAATTGAATAATATTATTTTTATTAAGACTTTGATAATGTGTTATACAAAAGAATTCAATTCCCAATTCTGGACCAATTTCTACAGATGATGGTAAATGATCATTACCAAATAAAAAAAATAATAAACATAAATCCCATATTATATAATAATTAATATTCTTTACATTATTTATACTATTATATAACTCTAATAAAGTTTTAATAATTAATGGTGCTTCAAAAACTTGAATAAATGTATCAATATTATTATTTTTAATATATTTTATTACATTTAAATTAATATTTTTATCAATTATTTTATAATATGTTTGCTGAACTAATATATGATGTATTAAATCTGAATCAGATGTATGAATACTACATTCACCAGTAAATTGTTTATTTGCAATATATTTAAATATTTTTAAATCAGATTCACCATTTTCTATTGAACTATTTATATATATATTACATTTTGAAAAATGTTGTTTCAATTTAATATTAATAAATAATTCTAAATTTTTAATAAAATTAGATGATGGTCCTATAGATTTATCTAATGTAAATCTATATTTAATCCATTTAAAATAATCAAAAACTAATAAATCACATGTAATATCATATTTTTTACTTAAATTTTCAATTAATTTTTTATTATTTGTTTCTAAATTATTAAAATATTGTTTAAAAAATTCTTTCTTTTTTATAGATTCTAAATAATTTTTAATTCTTCTTTTCCTTTGTTCTAGTATTTTAGAATAAGATGGTATTCCATCAAAGAAAATTGATATAGATTGCATAAATTGTGTATAATGAATTTTATTAATCATATCTATTATAATTGCAACAATCTTTTCATAAATAACTAGTTCAATAACTGATATTTTAATATCATTATCAAGTAATATTGAATAACCTAATTTTTTTAAGTCCAAAGTATATTTAACATCACTCATAATAAATAAAATAAATTTTTGTATTATTTCATCTTCATTAAATCCATCAAATATTAAATTAATATTAGTATCATTATAATGATCTTTCCATTGTGGTTGATTCAAAATTAATTTAAGATATTTTTCTAAAATATCCATGTTATCACAAACAAATGGCAAACATAAAATAATTTTAATAATATCATTTATTTCATTTTCAATTGCAAACATTTCTTGATATATTAAAAAATTTAAATCAAAAATAATATGATTTGTTATTATTTTTCTAATATTATTATTAATATTAATTTCATCAAATCCGTCATTATTAATAGATTTTGATATAAAATGAGCAAATCTATCAATACCCATATATATGTTATAAATTTATATAATCTTTATAATGTATTTCTAATTAATTCATGAATTTCAAATAATACTTTACAATCAATTTCATTATAATTAATAATATCTTTCATTAATGAATTATTATAAATATCTGTATTCTTATTATCATATAATTCATTTGCTAATATCATCACCATTAATCCATTAGAACACTTATTTTTATTATCCCAACATGATTTTATAAGATTATGTGAATATAATGCATTTGCAACTGTTTTAAGTGAGAAATTAAATGCACCTACTATTGTCACTGGTTCATTAATAAAAACTTTATTTAAATCATAAAATGATATATGTTTATCTTGTATAATATTATGTGGATTTCTACATTTAAATTTATTATAAATACTAACTTCTGCAAATGACCAATGATATAATTTTGCTTTTGTTTTTTTCTCCTGTTTTAAAATAACTGATATATATTTTATAAAATTATTAAACATTTCTATTTCAGATTCATGTGTTTTATTTTTCATAATAAATGTTTTAAAAATCCATTTTCCTTTTTTGCTATATCCCAATCCAATCATAAATATAAATGATTCAGAATTATTTAATATAACACCATCTTTAATTATGGAACCAAAATTGGATTGTAATGTTTCAAAATCTAAATAAAATTCTTGTGTATCATTTAATGTTTCTTTCCAACTTTCCCTATCATATAATATTTTATTTGGTTTTATTATACAAGCACCTTGATGATTAATATCTAAAATTTTATCAACTGTTGTTGCAATCCTTCCAGGATTAAATCCCATAATTTTAGCAGAACACTTTGGATCACTCCATCTAAATATATTATTATTATGTGCATGTTCACGCTGTTTAATACCACAATTCCATATATTTGTTATTTCATTTATTTTATTATTTAATTCACATTTAACTCCATGCCATTTTCCATCATGATCATTTTTCATATTTGGAAATAATTCCCATCTGCTAGGTAATGGTAATAATTCCCAATTACTACTATTATTTTTAACATCTTGCATCCATTTAATAGCATTTGCAGTTTGTTGCACATATTGATAATCAACAGTATCATAATCAATTACACCCAATCTATTTAAAAATTTTGTATCTTTATATTTAACATTACAACTTTCATATGTATATTGTTTTCCCCATATATATGCTTTATTAATAGTAATACCTAATATTTTATTCAATGCAATTGTATAAATATATAATTGACCTTTATAAGCCGGTATGCTATCTGAATTTAAAATATGAATTCCATCCGCCCTCAATGGAATATTAGAATGTTTAATATCTATTATTTTATAATGATATGGAATTCCTAATTTTGGTGATGGGATATTTGCTTCTTCATCAGAAATAATATAATTATTCATTAATTTATTTACATAATCTGATCTAACAATTAAATCTGGTGTGCCAAATGTATAATTTTCATAATTATGTAATATACCTTGATATATTATAGGTTCACCTTTCCTCATTAGTTCAATTGTGTCTTTATATTTTTCTATATTTTTACTATCTCTATAATTTGCTACTGTAATTACTTTATGAGATTTTCCTATTAGTTTTATTAATTCATTCTCAAATTCAACACCCGCATTCATTATATAATTTATAAATATATCATTTGTTTTATTATTATCATAGTTAATAATAGTGTCATTATTTCTTGGCTTTGCTCCTGGTATCTTATCAAGAGATGTAATATTATATTCATTTAAATAATCAATCAATGGATCATGTAATAAATAATTTCTAGTAGATGACGCTGAAACCATATAATTCCAATCAATTGGTTGATTATTTATTTTTGATTTTTTATTACTTGTATCTAATGCGGTGCATTTCCTTTTATTATATCTTTCACTTCTAGGTGTTATAGGATCTTCATTACTCATTTGTTGTTTTATATAAATAATAATTATTATTTATATATATATTAAGACATGTAAATATAATATAATATAAATTATTTTCTCATTTAAATTAAAATGTCTAATGGATCAATTACAGAACTTGTTGCTAAAGGAATTCAGGATTGTGAATTAATTGATAGTAATAATAGTTCATCATTATTTGATTTTAATATAACAAAAAAAAATAAATATACAAAAGGTGATATATTATTTTATCCACAAGGGACCAGTAATTGGGGGAATACTTTAAGAGTTAATATAGAAAGAGTAGGTGATCTATTATATGGTTTATATATTAAAATAAAATTACCAAAATTATCAATAAATAATTTATTAATTAATAGTCCACCAACTGAATTTGATACAACAAGTAAATATAGAGTTATGTATACTGATTATGTAGGAAATGTTATTATTGAAAAAGTTAGTTTATATATTAATGGAATATTAATAGATGAATTATATGGTGATTATATGCAGATTTATACTGATTTATATATATCTGATTGGAACCGGAAAGCAATGCTTGGATTAGATGATATTTTAAATAAACCTAATCTGAAAATTGATTCAGAAGTAATATATATACCACTTAAATTTTGGTTTTGCACTGATCAAAAAAAACCATTGCCAGTTATTGCTTTACAAAATTCTGATATTTATATTGATATTAAATTAAGAGAATTTAATGATTGTATATGTGTTTTAGAAATACAAAATGATAAATATTATCATAGTGATGTAAAACATAAAATGGTTCCTCTTGAAGAAGTTAGTTTATTAGCTTGTTTTTATTATGCAGATAGTGAAGAAAGAAAAGTATTAGCTAGTAGAGATTATGAGATTGTAATAACACAAACACAAGTAAGAGAAAAAGAAATATCATCTAATATTATTTTAGAAATTGATTTTAATAATATTGTAAAAGATATATTTTTCTTTATTCAACCTATAAAACATATTAAATATGGTGAATTTTTTAATTGGACATCTAAAATGAATTATCTACCAGCTGATTTCCTTCCATATACACCGGCACAATTATTATTATGGGATTATGAACCATCAAGACATTTATTAGTTAAAGCAAGATTAGTATTTAATGGAATTGAACGTATTGAATGGAGAGATTATAAATATTTTCATTTTATGCAAAATCATGAAAATTATAAAAATTCATTATATTCTTATGTATATATGTATTCATTTAATATTAATCCAACTAAAGATCAAAGTCATTCAGGTTGTAATTTCTCACGATTATCTAATACGCAATTACATGCAGTTATTCAAACAAATACATTTACTGTAAATAATACAATACCAATTATATATCCAAAATATGAAACTAGTATATTTAAATGTTATGCAACTAATTTTAATATATTAGTTATTAAAAATGGTATATGTGGACTAAAATATTAATTAAAATTAATTAATATTAACTACTTAGTCCGTCTTGGATATATCATGGAATTCCGTCGGGACGTTTTAGCAGGAATTTATATAGTCCTTATTTATATTTTTCACCTCAATTGGAATGACCGGTGTAATCACTGTAATTGTGTTATCTGTTAGGGGTGCATAAAACTCTATCGCATCTGCACTACCTGGGAAATTGGGTCTCGGTGGCTCGTCGGCTGACATTGTGTCTTAGTTTCAATTATAATTAAAAAGTTATAAATAGTATAAAATTCAATTTTTTTAGTCTTATTGTATAAATCTATTATTGCAAATTTTTTTATAATCATATATATTTAATGGTTGTAAATTACTTATATGATCTGTTCCACCTTGTGAATGAGGAATAATATGAATTATATTCCATCCACCAATATTGGTTTTACCAAATTGTGAAAATTGAATAATTTCACCAGTTATATCCATTCTATATTTTGCTGCATCTAAACCTCTAATTGGTTGTGCTAACATAAATACTTTTTGAATATTACCTGGTCTTCCATAATAATTAGATATGGTGGTTGGCTTTACAATACCAAATCTTCTTGATGAAACAATAGTAATAAGAAATAACAATCCAATGATGTGAGAACGTGTCATTTTATATTTAATAAATAAATAAAATAAATAAAATAAAATATCAATTTTTTTATTTATTTTACAAAAAAAAATGAATTTTTTATATTATAACAAATATAATTTATATTTATAAATGCCTCGGGAAATAATTGGACATATTATTGATAAAACTATTATTATTACATATATTATATTTTTATTAGTTAATTGGTATATTATAGATACAATTATATATGAATTAATTAATCGTCACGGTGCAATTATATTAAGTAATGTTGTATCATGGATACTCGGTTTTATATGGTTAACTAATCTTTCTATTTTTTGCTATATTATTTATTATTCCTTGCTATATTATTTATTTAGTAATACTTACTAAACGGTGCAAATAGAGTCGCGGCTCGTGCAAATGGTTTGGATTATCCGGAAGAAGACATCGCATCTGGATTATTTGATGAAGAGTTGTAAAACTATAAAACTCTAATCATTGACTATATAATTTTATATAGTCTAAATATATAGTTATTCAAAAATATTGAATAATATATAAAAAATGATTTATTTATATCATAAGATATAATTTTTATTTATAAATGGAAATATTTACAGGATTTATAGTAATTGGATCAGAAGACAATGAGTATTTAAATACAACGCATGATCAGCCAAATAATAATATAATATTACCTACAGATGTGAAATTATTTAGTTATAATAATGATTATACAGCAACATTTCAATATAAGTTAAATGGTGATATTTATTATATTTTATATAAAATAAATAATAGAAATGGAATACAGTTATTTTTTGAATTATTTAATGATGTGCAATTATGGACTATTAAATATAAGAATCCAACATATATTCATTCTTCATATAGACCTTATTTTGAAATTAAATTTGGAATAAACATTGACATTCAATATATACCAAATAATATTACAACATCTCTAGCATTACATAATATTATAAATGATAAATATACATATGAATCAAATATTATGCATAATACTGGTGACATATTAGCTCATAGTATTATACCAGTAGCAAGTTCAATTAGATTACCTTCAACTTTTAAATTAAGTTTATATCCATATCAAAAAAATAGCTTAAAAAAGATGCGTTCAATTGAACGTGGTGAGTATGATATGTTTATTAATTATACATATCCATTTATTTTTGAACAAGCAGAAGCAACTAACAATTCTGCATGTATATTATACAATCCAATTTTAAATAAAAGTGCCTCTATTGATAATAATACTAATATATTACATTTAAAAGCATTAACAAAAGGTGGTATATTAGCTGATGAGATGGGATTAGGAAAGACAATTACATGTATTGCATTAATCATGTCAAATCCACCAGCAGCTAATCAACCAAATACAATATATTCAACAAATTATAAAATAGATAAGATTAATTCAAAAGCAACAGTTATTATTTGTCCATCACATTTAGCTAAACAATGGGCATCAGAAGTTAATCGTTGTAATCCACAATCTAAAGTTTTAACTATTTTAACAAAGAATGATTATAATAATATTACTTTTAATGATTTTATCAATTCAGATATTATTATTACAACTCATCAATTTATTATGAATTTTAAATTTTATCCAACATTATATTATAAAGTGTGCACCGCATCTAGTTTTAATTTTGATGCTCGTGATGTGATAATTAAAAATTATTTAAATACACAATACGCAGAATTAGGATTCCCAGGAATTGGTGAACTTAAAAATCCAATTTTTGAGTTTTTCCATTTCCACCGTATTATAGTAGATGAAGGTCATGAGATTTTCAGTGAGAGAATTGGTGCAATATCTGTCAGTCTATATATTGGTAGATGGATTACAAATATTGATGCTAGTTATAATTGGTATATTTCAGGCACACCATTTCCAAATTATAAAAGTATTAAAAATTGTGCAAAGTTTATTAAATTAAAATTAGTTGATGAAACTAATAATCTAACATTTGATTATTCTAATAATATAGCACAAAAAACAACTGGACCATCTAGTTTTATGTTTAAACGTTATATATGGGATCAAATATTAAATAACTTGTGTATTAGACATTTAAAATCCGATGTTGAATCACAAATTAAAATCCCAGGTTATAATGAATGCACCGTATGGGTCCGCATGACTGATATTGAAAGAAATATATATGATGCTAAAAAAGGAAGAATATCTGATACTCAATTACAACAATTATGTTGTCATCCACTGGTGGTTGAATCTGCAAAAAAAATGTTTGGTAATGTAGAAATTGATCTAACATTAATGCAAGAACAATTAATTAGTTATCATAAAAATAATCATGATACATATAAGAAAAAGTTAGATAAACTTGATTCAACCCGTCCAGAATATCACATGTTGAAAAAATCATATCAAACACAAATGTCTGAATCATTATATATTTATACATTATTAGAAAAGATGAATGATCCTGAAATTATTGAAGGTGAAAATTGTTCTATATGTATTGATGTTCTTGATAATCCAACAATGACATCATGCGGACATTTATTTTGTTATAATTGTATCAAGATGTGTTTATCACATAAGAAAAGATGTCCCATGTGTAAAGCTGATTTAGAAGGTAAAGATTTAATGGTAATGAATCTTAAGAAAGAAGTTGATACAGAAACAAATCCATTAATATTAAAATATGGTTCTAAATTAGGTAAATTAATTTCAATCACAAGACATTTAGTTGCACAAGACAATACAAGAATTATTATCTTTTCTCAATGGGATGATATGCTTACATTAGTTGGTAGATCTCTCATTGATAATGGTATTGACAATTGTTTTGTTAAAGGTAATGTGATGATGCGTAATGCAGCAATTACTAAATTTAAAGCTGGTAAAAATAAGAAAGGTGATGATAATAAAGTTATTATGTTATGCTTAAAAAATGCAGCATCAGGAACAAATCTTATAGAAGCAACACATATTCTTTTTGTAGAACCAATTAATGCACCACAGAAAGAAATACAAATTATTGAACATCAAGCAATTGCGAGGGCATGCCGAATTGGACAGAAAAATCCAGTAATGGTAATTAGAATTTTAATTGAGAATACAATTGAAGAAGATATTTATCGTAGAAATTATGATAATTCAGCAGTAGTATCTTTTACAGATCCTTCATTTATGATTACATAAAATCATTTATTTATTAAATTATATTTTTATAATTATTTTTATTTTATAAAATAAAAATAATCATAATCATTATTAAATTATATTTTATTATGCGATTTCCATACATATAATTAAACCATATCCATACATATCCGTGTTGTTGTTGCTGAACGTGTTGAGAAACTAGATATATTAGGAAGTAGTGTAGTACCAGCACCTGATACTATGAATCCTAGATTTACATTATTTGGACCATTTGCATTATATGCAGGTGTATTTGTAAATCCACCTTGCTGATATACTACAGATACTTGTGACCCTGCAACAAATGTAAGCGATTGTGTAGCTTGTTGTGTTAAAATTAGTGTTACATAGGATGATGCTACTCCTCCCCATGAAGATAAAATTGCAGTGCCAACTGCAACTCCCGATGATAAATCACCTCTATATACTGTTACGCGATAAGGATCCGATGCAGATAAATTGAAAGCAATAGAGATTTTACTAAATGTAAAATCTATAGGAAGTGTATATGTATATCCATATGCTCTTTGCACTCCTGGTAATAAACCTGTTTTACTAGATGTTGGATATGGATAAATAGATGCAGGAGTTATTATATTAGTTTGACCTTGTGGAATAGTAAAATTCAATATAACACTAGAACCTGCGATACCTGTGTCTGTTATAATTACACTTGTTCCAGGTGCACCAGTAGTTACTGTACCTACAGTAAATGTTTGCGTTGGACCGGTAGGACCAGTGGCGCCAGTAGGACCAGTAGCACCAGTGGCACCAGTAGGACCAGTGGCACCAGTAGGACCAGTAGCACCAGTAGCACCAGTAGCACCAGTAGCACCAGTAGCACCAGTTGCACCAGTAGAACCTGTAGCACCAGGGGCTCCAGCACCACCTCCGCCACCTGTTGGTAATAGTAATACATTATATAATGTGTTATTACCTAACGCCGCACCAGTATCAGGACTACCCGCGTTGGATGTAATAGTTATAGTTATATAATCCGGTCCGGTATCTGTAAATGTTGCAATAGTATATTTATATATATTAGTTTTTGTTTCAACATCTTGAATAACAATAATCATACCACTTTGTAATAAATAACGTAATCCTGAATAATTATAATAATCAGTATAATGTATATTAAATGTATTAATATTATAAAAACCAGTACCACCACTTAAAGTATAAGTCATACAACCAGTTCCCATAGATGAACTTAATTTATATGTATATAATAAATCATAACCACGAGTAGCAGTAGTTAATGTAGTTAATGATGTATTTTCATTTGTATCATATATTGCAGCATAAGCATTTTGACTTTTATAAATACTATAATCATTAATGGATACATTATTTTTAATATATTCAAGAGTTTTTGATCCTAATAATCCAACATGTGCTAAATAATTATTAACATCAGCAATCATATTTTTATCAATAAGTAATTTACTATTATTCCATACCACTATATGATTAGTGCATGCAATTATATTAAAATCTTTCCCAATTTTAACTGTGCTATCATTTATATAAATCCCAGTTGGTATTGTATAACTTGCTTTTGTATTTTCTATTTTAATATTATTTATATACATATGTGAATTATTATAGACACCAATAATATGATTTTCATTGGATGCACTATTTATATCACCTTTGGTAATTGTAAAACAGTCTGTTGGGAAAGTATCAATACCGACCAAATATAATTTACTATTATTTACAATTATTAATGGTGAATTACTATTTTTTAAACTAACAATTTGTGATTTAGGACCTGGATAAACTGGGAAATATGAAAATCGTGCAACTGAATTATTTAACAATACTAAACAATTATCAAAATTTTCTATTCTGCAAGCACTTGATATTACTGTTGAATTATTTATTATTTTTAATCCATAACCTGTAGAGTTATATATATCAGTCCCTGCATTATTAAATGGGTTTTTAATAATAATTATACGATTTAAAACATATAAATAAGAGTTATCAATATATATACCATTAGTTGCTGGAGATGTTCCTGCAGATGTTGCATTTCCTGAAATTTGTATATCTCCATCTATAATAACACATGCATCATTTTTAATGTATAAACCAAATTCTCTATCACTGGTTGTGCCTGTGGAACCTACATTATCTATTTCAATACTACTTTTTATAAATAAACATGATTGGTCACTTATATAAATACCAACAATAATTACATTTGTAATATTAATTGTATCTGTAGATAATGATGAGTTATTGTTTATTTTTATTCCATAATTACATGCACCGCTTGTTTGATTTATATTTATATTTGATCTGGTTATAATATATAAGGTACTATTATTTATAATACTTATACCTGTATTTATTATATCATCTAATGTTATATCCAATGCGGTTGCCTTAGAATTATCTAATACTATACCAGTTGGACTATTTGTTATTGTTATATTTTTAAAAAGCACCTCTGATTGTATTATATTAAATCCAGTGCTACATGAATCAATGATCATATTTGCTTCTGACTCAAAATGACTACCACCATCCATTTTACATCCATCTTCAGTAGCATTACGGATGTCTATTTCTGTATCTGGTATATATATATATAATTCTGATGACGATAATAAAACAATACATGAACTAAGGGATACTGATGCAGTGATTTTTAATGTATCAAAATATAACACACCATTAATAGAATATATACCGCATGTATTATTTTTAGCATTAATTGTATATCCTTTAAATTCAATCTCTTCAATAGGTTTAGTAGATATTTTAGAATTATTTATAAAACAACCATATGTACAATTTTCAATATATATATGATTGGCTATTAATTCACTATTAGATAATAATTTTATTCCAATTATTGAATTTGTTAAAACACCTAAATCTTCAGCATTAACAACATCCTCTAAACAGTTTATATATAAACCATTATTTTCTTGTAAATAACCACCATCTACTTCTCTTTTACTTCTGGTGCCAATTATTAATTTACTCATATCTTTTATAACTAGCCCAGAATCACCAATATTATAATCAACAGATAATTCAATATTCATATTTACATTACATATTACATACGAGTTATTTGATATTGTAATAGTTGTATATTTTGATACTGTAGTAATAGTATTACATATTAATGTAGAATAGTTCTCTATAAATAATCCTATCTGACCAGATGTTACACTTGTATTATAAATATAATTTATAGTATCAATATTCATAGTAGAATTATTATTAATAACAATTGTTCCATATATTGTTTGTAATGAACAATCAGCTATAAGTGTAGAGTTATTATATAGATATATCGCAATTCCTTTACAAGTATTAATTGTATTTTCAGTCTGATCTCCTAAGAATATATTTCTAGTTGCACCAAGAGCACCAATTACTTTAATATTTGATCCATTATTTGCATATAGTAATATGTTATTAAAATTAACTATTTTTATATCTTGATCTATTATTATTGTTGAATTATCATATACATATAACCCTCCTGTACTAGTAGAGAGTGCTACTGGATCATTACCAGTAAGACTAATATATTTAATATATGCAGTTGAATTATCAGATATATTTATAAAACCTAATGCGGCAATACCTCGTGTATTTATACTATGAATATTTTCAATATGTACAATTATACTATTACTAATATTAATACTTGAAATAAAATTAAAATAACAATTTTTAATATATGATATTGGACCATTTAGTGTTATTAGTTGTAATGCTAAATTATTACCACCTATAAATACACTATTATAAATAACCATCGGTTCTACTGGTGATTCTGATATGAAATCTAATTTATTATTTACTGTATCTTCAAAATATATACCAAATTGTGTTAATGAACCCATTGAAATTGAACTATTATTATTGTATATTGTATGAGCAATATCTCTAGTTCGTTTTAATATAATTCCATTAAATTGTAGATTGCAATTATTTATAATTAAATTACCTTCTAGCTTAATATTTATTGTTTCAAATATTATTGGTTTATAATCAACACCAATAAATTCTGTAGAAGTATTAGATGTTATAAGTTCACTTACTATTTCAATTATATTAATTAATTGCGCTGATGCAAGTGTGCTATTTGAATATGCTATATATAAATAAGATTCTGTATTACCACCATCACTACTTACATCATATATAAAATATGTTTGTAATGTAGTTTGAAATTGTATAAATTGTCCTCTTTTATATGAATTACTATAACCAACAGTCAACCATATTAATTCACTATAAACAACATGATTCACATCTGTAATATTAATATTAGATCCAATAGTAGTATAATTATGACCTCTAATTTTCACAGGGAATAACTGATTACCTAAATAACCCGTATAGATTGATATTATATTTGCTAAAAGATAACTACCTATTATATGAATGGTACATGTATTATTATAACCTGTCTGTTGTATTTTTAAAAATGCAGCTTCAATTGTTTTAAACGGGTTTGCTAAAGTGCCATTTGTTGAACTAGTAATAGTAATATCTTCATCCACATATAAATCAAAATCATTTGGAATAATGATATCTAGTGCTGAAGGACCAGTAGCACCAGTAGCACCAGTTGCACCAGTAGCGCCAGTTGCACCAGTAGCACCAGTAGCACCAGTAGCACCAGTAGCACCAGTTGCACCTGTAGCACCAGTAGCACCAGTAGCACCAGTAGCACCAGTAGCGCCAGTTTCTCCGGTTGCCCCAGTAGCGCCAGTAGCGCCAGTAGTGCCAGTAGCGCCAGTTTCTCCGGTTGCACCTGTGGCACCAGTAGCGCCAGTAGCCCCAGTTGCACCTGTAGCACCAGTAGCGCCAGTAGCACCAGTAGCACCAGTAGCACCAGTAGCACCAGTAGCACCAGTGGCACCAGTAGCACCAGTTGCACCAGTAGCACCAGTAGCACCAGTAGCACCAGTTGCACCTGTAGCACCTGTAGCACCAGTAGCACCAGTAGCGCCAGTAGAACCAGTTTCTCCGGTTGCACCTGTAGCACCTGTTGCACCAGTAGCACCAGTAGCTCCAGTAGCACCAGTAGCACCAGTAGCACCAGTATCACCGGTAGCGCCAGTA
>Ga0214921_10003275_pt1 | contig 25025 bp, 24 predicted proteins | sample LL1505_MetaG_FD_177992 | JGI IMG/M metagenome (GOLD analysis project Ga0214921, IMG submission 177992) | Freshwater microbial communities from Lake Lanier, Atlanta, Georgia, United States - LL-1505 | ecosystem: Environmental > Aquatic > Freshwater > Lake | place: USA: Georgia | collected...
CTACGTTGTGCTTCTTCTGCTGCGGCTGCTTGTTCTGCTTCTCTACGTTGTGCTTCTGCTGCTGCTGCTTGTTCTGCTGCTCTACGTTGTGCTTGTTCTGCTGCTCTACGTTGTGCTTGTTCTGCTGCTGCTTGTTCTGCTGCTCTACGTTGTGCTTGTTCTGCTGCTGCTTGTTCTGCTGCTCTACGTTGTGCTTGTTCTGCTGCTGCTTGTTCTGCTACTCTACGTTGTGCTTCTGCTGCTCTACGTTGTGCTTCTGCTGCGGCTGCTTGTTCTGCTGCTGCTTGTTTTGCTGCATAGATTACTGCGGCTTCTTGTGCTGCTGCGGCTGCTTGTTCTGCTTCTCTACGTTGTGCTTCTGCTCTACGTTGTGCTTCTGCTGCTTGTTCTGCTGCTCTACGTTGTGCTTCTGCTTCTTCTGCGGCGTGAATCACTGATAATTCTTCATCTGATGGTAAATGAATCATTTTAGAATGATTTCTTAGAGCTTCTAATTCATTTTCTTTATCAGCTAATGTTACTCTTAAGACTTCTAATTTTCTTTGTAATTCTTCATTAATTGCATTTTTATTCGGTTTTTGAGTATAACACCAAAGTGTATTTGAATCCATTAAGTATTATAATAATTTATAAAATAAATTATTATAATTGATTTTTTAATTTTATATATTCTTTTTTATATTTAAGATATTCTTTACTTTTTCTACTACCACCTTTTTTATCTTTTTCACATTTTTCAGCTCTTGCTTTAAATTCTTCTGCAGTTACTGCTACTTCATTACCATATTTCTCCCATTGTCTGTAAAGATCTAAATTTTCAGCTGATTCTTTTTTACATTCTTTTGCTTTTACTTTTAATTTTTCTACATCTGCTGCAGCTTCTTCACCATATTTTTTCCATTGATTATAAAGATCTAAATTTTCAGCATTCTCTTTTTTAGATGTTTCTAATTCTGCATTTGTTTCATTACCATACTTAATCCATGCATCTAAATTAGTATTTAGTTCATCTCTTTCTAATTTCAATGCTGTAAGAGTGTCCTGTAATGTTTTATCAATCGATGCTGATTTAGGATCTTGAGAACATGTTTGTTCATTTGTAACATCTTTAATACTAAATTTTTTACCATTTACTTCAAGTATTTTTGTTTCTGCCATATTTATTACTTATATAATAATTTATAAATTCTTTTTGAGTAAATTATTTTATAACATAATATAATGTTATTAAATATTAATAATAAATTGGTTGATATCAAAGATTCTGACGTATTATATAATCTATATTATAAGTTAGCAACTCTCCCAACAAAGAAATTATTAAAAAGTAAAAAATCTAATATAGATAAATATTTATCCGAATTAAAGATCCAAATATCAAAATTAGATAATTTAATCCCACTATATGACATCTTTTCGAAAAACATATATTTGATTAAACCAGAAGAAATATATGATAGTGTTATTCATTTATACTATCGCCCTCTCACTAAAAAATTATATGAATACTTACAATCCATTAAAACAGATGATGAATCATACAAAGAAAAATTAGAAAAGAACATCAATTTTATGGAAAACTTTGATTTGAACGTTTTAGAAGAAACATATATTAAAACATTTTATTATCAATCTAATAAAATTGGAAAAAATTTCACTTTATGTATTAAACCATCATTTTTACCATTTGTTAATATTAATCCATATTATAACAGAGATGAATTAATTAATCTTGGATTAAATTTAAAAATAATTAAACCAGATGAAACATATTATGATGAAAAACGTCTTTTACAATTATGCGATAAAGTCTCTCAAGATGATATAGATTCTGATACACTTTTAAATCATTATTTATTCATCCAATTTAACAATCTTCAATACTACATTAAGTATTATTCATTTATGGGATCATACCAAATGAACTATTATATTAGAAATAATTCAGTTAAAGATAAATTTATTGAAAAAAATATAAATCAATTTCACAGTATTATATCTAAATCTCCAGGATTTAATGATACATATTATGTATATAGACTGATTAACAATGATGATTTCTTACAGGATGTAAAAATTGGAGAAATATTTGAGGATAAAAGTTTTATGTCAACATCTCGTAATCCATTTTATAATCCAGTTAGAAATGCATTCGGATTAATATTAATGAAAATAAAACTTCCAAAGAATAAACAAGGTGTTGGATTGTGCATAGAAAATTATTCATTGTTTCCTGAAGAACAAGAAATTATTTTAAATCCTTGTAGATTAAAACTTGTTTCAAAAGATGATACTATTTATTACCATACAGATAAAAAGGCACAAAGATCGATTAAAACAAAATATGAATTTGTTTATGTTGAACCAATTCCTCTTGATATAAATAAAATATCAAAAAATTATGATGATGAATTAGATATTCCAATAATCGATTTATATAATACAAAAGTTTCAGGAGTGAAAGTTGAAGATAAATTAAATAATTTTTCAAACTTATTACCATTAGTTAATACATGTAAAAGATTTTATGTAGAAATTAATAAGAAACAATATTTATTTAGTGTTAATAAAATGGCGGATAAAAGAATATATGAAAAATTCTTCTTTTTACAAAAGAAAAAATATTCAGAAAATGATATTATTGAAGAATTATATATTACTTATCAAGATGAGTCAACTGGTGAAATATTATTAATGATTGAGATAAAAGATGTTATATCAGTAAATTATTTACAGAAATTTACAGGATGTAATAAAGAATTTAATGATAATGATTTATTAGAATTAATTAGTGGATTTTCAAAATTATTCCAATTATATCAAGTAGTTATCCATCCAAATTATAAACCATTTTCAACATTCATTCATATTAAACCAGAAGAATATCATTATGTAATTGATAACATAACTGATTATCATCAAGTTCAAAAATTAAGTGCAAATATAAAAATATTCAATAATGATTTAATGAATTATCTTATAATGAAAAAAAATAGATTTGAAAATATTAATGTTAAAATGAATTTTAAAAAAGGATTATTAGATAAATTAAAAAATATTAAAGTTAAAGAAGTATTTAATGAAGAAAATTATGAAATTTATTCATTAATCAAAAAAGAATCATTAGCAAATTTAAATGAATTAATCATTTTCTTTTATAAAAATTATTTTTATCTATTAGACAAAGTTATCACACAAATTAATAAATATTTTGATAACGAATTAATATTAAATAATTTATATTATGTATTTGATTCTGGTACTTATTTATTTGAAAAACAAATTATATCATATGCAATAACAGATGATACAGATTTATTATCAAATTATCTTACTAAATTAGATACTTATAAAGTGAGAGAATTAAGATAATTGATTTTTTAATTGTAAATATTTATTTTTATATTTTAAATATTTATCATAATATCCTCCCATTTGAGTAACTGATTTAATTAAGTTAATATGTTTAACATTCTTTATTATTTTTATATTTATTTCTAATTCTTCAATAAATATTTTTTTAAATTCATTATATTTTTTTTGTGATTCTGGTTTTAAAAATTCTCTATGATTCCAATGTTTTGTATTAAAAAATATTTTAAATCCATATTCTAATAAATATTTAATTGGTTCTTCTTTATCTTTTTGTAATTCAGTCATTTTAAGTAAACAAGCCGAACATTGAGATTTATCTGTTATCTTAAAAGTATTTATTAAATCTTCTAAAAATTTTATTTTATCCTCAACTTTCTCTTTATTCAATAAAAGATTAATTAATATAAAATATGATAATCTTTTTATTTTTTTTGTATATTTTGGATCTTCCCATGGAAAGTTTTCTCTAAATAATGAATTTGTAAAATCATATATATATCCATTAATTGAATAACTTGAATATTTGAATTTTAAATAAGAAATATTATTATATTCAAGCTCTATTATATGATCATTTATATTAACATACATCTCAAGTAAATCTCCATCTATTAATTGATTTATACTAACATCAATTAATTCTGCAGGAGAATTTAAATATCCATATTTATTGTTTCTCTTATAAAATAATATAAAATTATATTTTAATCTAAATAAACTAAACAATCTTACAAATGGATTTGATCCACCATCTTTTGCTATGTCATCATTCATTGATAAATAAATACTTTTACCCTCATTTGTATAATATTCAGTATTTGTTGCATAATATAATTTACCTGTTTTTAAATAAAAATCTTGACGTTTAGAATTATTATTTATAATATCTTTGATTTTTGTATTATATGAAAAAACATCATTTTTATCATTAAAGATTCTATCAATATTATTTTTTTCATCTTTTTCACTAAAAAAATCATGTTTAGTACTTTCATCTTCAAATACAAGATGATCTTTAAATAATACACCGACAACTTTCATATCTTTAAACATATCACTACAAGGTTTTTCCTTTGTAGCATTTATTTCATTATTATATTTTTGTATTAATGATTTTAATTTATATGGATTATTCTCAAAATCAAAAAACATATTATTACATTTTAAGAATATTTCACGTAACTCATTTAATATAACAAATGATAATTTAAAAACATTTTTTCTATGTATTTCTGCATCAAATAAACTAGGATTTATAAATATACCATAATCTGAATCAGATCTTTTAAAAAATTCTTTATAATAATTATCTTCTGAATTTAAATATTTACTATATTCATTAAATAATATTTTCATAGTTGTACCACCTTTAAATAAAAATATGATATCAGTATTATTAATACCATTGCGTTTTTTATATTCATTTAATACTGAATTAAAAACTTCATTTACTAAAAATTGAAATGAAATAATTGTTTCTTGGTTTTGAAAAATATTTTCTGTTAAAAATGCTGTTGATACATCATATAATTTTTTCTTACATGCAAATAATGCCATTCCATCTAAGTCACCCTCTTTTTTATCTTTTAATTGAACTTTATCATACATTACATTTTCTTCATTATATCTTGATAATTCATCACGTTTAAATTCAATAAAATCTGTACGTGTTTCATTAAAAATTTTATCTATATCATCTGAAAAATTATTATTTGGTTTACTATATAATTCGAATATCTTATTAATATCAATTACATGACTAATATCTTTTCCATCACATTTATCTCTAGGATATGATCCTTCTTTTCCACAATATTCATTTTTTCTATCGATGTTATTACTTATAATTATTTTATCATCATTCTTACATACAATAAATCCAAAATTACGACGATTATCATTATTAATTGTTTCTTTTATTATCATTGTATTACGACCATTTGGTATTATAACTTCTGGTTCACCAAGTAACCCATTTAATAATAAATGAGTTTCAGGTTTTTTTATTGTATCTGTATATATTTTATCCATTATATATATTATATATATTTTAAATATATATAAAATCTATTGTTGAGCACATTGCATTCTCTCCCCTTGTTCAGTATGTTCAGTTTCTGTGTTTTCCGTATAATCATTTAACTCACATAATACATATCCATTTGTATTTGTGTTGTTATATTTTGACTTATTATCATACTCAAATATTTCTGCTAATTTATTACGTACTTCTTCTGATAAATGATCTGGATATTCCACCTCAAACATTATAATTAAATTACCTCTATCATTTCTGCTAAACACCGGCATTCCTTGTCCAGTTATAACCTTTTTATCTCCGTTCTTTATAATTTTATCAAAGTTCTTAATTATTAATTTTTGTCCATCAATTCCTTTTATGATAACTTCAAAACCACACATTGATTGTACTAGATTTATTTTTAATGTATACATTAAATCAGGAGAATTTGTATTACGAGTAAAATCTTTATGAGCAATTTCTTTAATTTTAATAAATATATCTCCTCTCATATCCTTAAATTGATGACCTTTATTTTTAAACATTAATTCTTGTCCTTCAAATGATCCCTTTAAAATATTAATTTCAATTGAATCTCTTTTCATTTCTCCAGTCTCTAAATTCTTATATTGATAATCAACATTCTTTTTACTTCCTGTAAATAAATCTACCATGTTTATCTCCATTGTCATCTTAATATTTAGATTTTGTCTCATAAACATTTCTTGAGGATTCATTCCACCACCCATATGAACAGGTTGACCATTTACAAACATCATACCTCCTGGCATTCCACCCATCATTCCCGGAAACCCTCCCGGAAATCCTCGCATCCCTCCCATTCCTGGAATGGGAAATGGAAATCCACCACCCATCCCTCTAAATATTTCGTTAATATCAACATCTTGAGGAACTTGTTGTTCATCTACGCTACCAGTTTGATCATATCTTTTACGTAGTTCAGGAGTTTTTAATATATTATATGCTTTATTAATCATTTTAAATTTTTCTTCAGCATCTGGTGATTTATTCTTATCAGGATGCCATTTTAATGCCATTTGTTTGTAAGCATCTTTAATATCTTTATCACTTGCATCAGGTGGAATTTCAAGTAGTTCGTAAGGATTCATTATTATAAGATTATGAATAATTCTTTATATTTATTTAATAATAAAATAATAAAAATTGATAAAAATAATTGTTAATATAAAATATAATTTATATATTATATTAATGGATATATTTTCTCTAAATCCTATACAAGATTTGTTAAAAAAGGTAAATGCAAATTCTGAATTTGAAGTTATGTTTAATAAAACAAATCCCCTAACCATTAATAAATATATTGATATTTTAAAATACCTTGGAACACTTAGTAAAACTAAAAAATTTAAGCTTATTAAAGAAACTTCTTTAGATATTGGATATACTAACTATGTTAATAAAGATATTGTTAACTACAGAATTAGTATTTATAATATTGACAATATAAATAAAATAATAAATGATGTTAAATTACGCAAGAATCATGTAATTTTTTCAATACTTGTAAACCACTTATTAAATGATTACTCAGATATTACAATTATGAAAAAAACAAAGGCAGAAAAGAATATTGTAGATATTGACAACTATGATATACGTGTTCGTCTTTCAGATGAAAATGATGTTTCAAAAGATGAATTAAAAAAATTACTATCAATAGATGAAAATGAAAGACATAATATTATTTTTAGATACAAACAACGTGTATCAATTGTGTTAAGTTCAGATGCAAATCATGAATTAAAGATAGATTTAACACAAACAAAACAATCTAACAGTATTAATGATATTATGAGAGGTGTAGATAGATATGAATTAGAAATGGATTTATCAATGTTTTCAGATAAATATGATAAAAAAGTAATTGATGTAATGAAGGAATATTCTGATAAAATATATAAAACAATTATTGGATCTAATATTGTTATTGATGTCGCAGAAAAAAATGATGTTTTAGATAAGTATAAAGAACTTGTATATGGTAATAAAGATGATATTAATAAAGATCTTGCTGGAATGAATGTTATTTCACTTGAAATCCAATATTTAGTAGATCAATTACCAAATAAATATTGTGTGACAGATAAAGCAGACGGTGAGAGATGTTTTATGTATATTGTTGATGAGGCAGTATATTTTATTGCGAATAACTTGAGCATAATTAAGACTGATCATAAGGTAGATAAAAAATACAATAATACATTAATTGATGGAGAATTATTATTTGTTGGAAAACACAAGAAGTATTTATTTTTAGCGTTTGATATTTTATTTGACAAGGGTGTTGATGTTCGTGAAAATCCAAAAATGATTGAAAGATATATGGCACTTGCGGAGAATATTAAAAAGATTTTTGGAGCAAAACTTGATTATAAGCCTTTTGGAGGTGATTTTGATTTAAAAAAGAATGGTGAACATATTAAAAGTCAAGTAAAAACATATATGAATGATTTAAATGATAGTTTAAAGAATGATAAATCATTATTTGTTATTAAATATAAATTATATTCATTCCCTCAAGGGGCAAATGGTTGTGAAATTTTTAATTATTCAAATATTATTTGGAATTTATATACAAAAGACTTAGATTGTCCATACATATTAGATGGACTTATTTATGCACCATTAGATCAAAAATATACTCGTAATCTTCGTGAAACAAAATTTAGAAACTTAAAATGGAAACCAAAGGAGAAGAATTCGATAGATTTTTATGTTGAGTTTGAGAAAAACAATCAAAATGAAATCATAAACGCATTTGATGATAGTGGCTCAAAAGATCTTGATAAAAAAACATCTTCCGGAGAACAAAGTATGATAGATGCAAATGTTGTTAAGAATTCTGGCAAGATTTACAAGATAGCAAATTTATATGTTGGTAAAGTAAAAAATGGTGTTGAATATCCTGTTCTTTTCCATAAAGATAAAAATGGATATATTGCACATTTATACACACATATTGATGAGGGAATTTCAAATGAAGCAAGAGATATTGAGGGTAATATAATCCAAGATAAAACAGTTGTAGAATTTGCATACAATAATGACCCAACAATTTTAGAAACAGATAGATGGATACCATTAAGAACTCGTTTTGATAAAACAGAGATGGTTAATAAATATAGAAAGAAATATGGTAACAATGAAGATGTTTCTGAAAAAGTTTGGAGATCTATTTTAGTACCAATTGATATTAGTGATATTCAAATATTAGGTGATCCTAAAACATATGAAAACCATCTTGCTGCAATGAGAGGTAAAGTTGATGTTAGATTAATTGAGACATCTAGAAGTGAAGATATTTATTATCAATTAAAGACAGATTTAGCCAAGCCTCAAAGAGAATTTCACAATTGGATCAAATCATCATTTATTTACAATTATTGTTCGAAGGATTTAATCGGAGAAAAATTAACAGTACTTGATATTGGTGTTGGAAGAGGTGGTGATATTATGAAATACTTCAGTGCAAGAATCCAAGAATTAGTTGGTATTGATGTAGATAGTAATGGAATTCATTCAGCAACAGATGGAGCTTACAGCAGATACAATAATTTAAAAAGAAAGTTTCCTCAATTTCCAAAGATGACATTCTTAGTTGCAGATGGTGGGGCAAGATTAAACTTAGAAGATCAACTTAAATCAATTGGTTCTATGGATGACAAAAATAAGATGGAGTTAAAGAATATTTTTGGAGAAAAAAATAGTGATAAACCAAAGAAATTTGACATTATGTCATCTCAATTCGTATTACACTATTTATTCAAAGATAATACAACATTAGATAACTTATGTGATAATATAAATAGATTATTAAAGTCAAGTGGATTTATTATCTTTACATCATTAGATGGAGACTTAGTTCATAAAGAACTTGTCAAGAACGGAGGAAAAATTGAATCATATTATACGACAAAAGATGGAACCAAAAAGAAGTTTTTCCATATTATAAGTAAATATGATATGAAACAGAGTACTGAAAGAACAGGAGTTGCGATTGATTTCTTCAATGCTTCTTTCCAAGAAGAGGGAAATTCAGCGGTTGAATTTTTAATCAATCAAAAATTTATTGTTGATACATTTAAGGAGAAATGTAATTTAGAATTAGTGGAATCTGAGAACTTTCAAAATATCTATAATACATTCAGACAATTCTTTTCAACTACGGCAAAATATGAGGAAGAATTAAGAACAAGAGAATTCTTTAAGAAGGTTGAAGCATTTTATGATTTAACAGATGAAGTTAATAAAGCATCATTTGAGTTATCAAGATTGAATAAACTGTATGTTTTTCAAAAGAGAGATCCTAAATTTATGGCGAAAGTTAAGAGAACAAAGTGAAAATTAAAAAATTGATTTATACATATTATATATACTAATCTTAGTATATATATTATAACAAAATGCTTCACGTTAATAAAACATCTGACTATTTGTATCTAGGAGAAAAACCCAAACCGGACATTAAATACTATGGAAAAATTTACTATGATAATGGTACATCTTATCAAGGTTATTTCATGAATGAAAAAAAGTGTGGTTATGGTGAAGAGAGAACACTGGAAGGCTACAATAAAGGATATTATAGAAATGATTCATTAAATGGAAAATCAGTAACATATAATAAGAATAAAGGATCCTATATTGATTGCTACTATACAGATGGGGTATTAGATGGTGATTGTACAGTATATGATGAAAAAAGTAATCTTGTTAATAAAGGGATGTATAAAAATGGTAAATCCTGTGTTTCTACTTTTGAGACAATCAATAAAATTATTGATGGAAAAGCTGTTAGGCAATATGAAGGATATATGTTTGAAGATAAATATAATGGCTTTGGTAAATTGTATATTAATAATATGGTTTATATTGGAAATTTTACGACAGGAAAAAAAGATGGTAAATTCTTAATATGCTATATGGATGGAACTTTAGCATATAGTCCTCAAACAAATTTAGATGTCATTCTTGATATTGATAAAATTAAAAAAGATAATTTTAATAATTATAAGAATACAATTGATTTTGTAAATGATATGTATGATGATAATCATAAAATCGTATATAAAGAAAATAATCAAATCAAGTACATTGGAAAATTAAATTCTGATATGAAATATAATGATTCAAATGGAGTTTGTTATATGGGAAAAACTATATATACAGGTAAATTTGTTGACGGTATTTTCAAAGAAGGAGTTGTTTCAGATGATAGCTTTAAATATAAAGGTGATTTTGATAATTTAGATATAACTGGAAATGGAACAATTGATTTTACAAGTGGTGAAAAATATACAGGTAAGTTTAAGAAGGGATTATGTGAAGATGGTATCTTAAATTTTAAAGTTGAAGATAAAAATGCAACAATTAATTGTAAAGCAAATGTTAAATATATATATGATCATACAATTATTGAACTAAGAGCAAATTCAGATAGTGAAATATCATTTGACAATAACAGATATGTCGGAAATATAACATTTAGTTCAACTTTTACAACAAAAAGTATTACAACAAAAATATATATTCAGAAAGGAAAACATTATCTAAATAATATTCTAAAATATGATGGTACATTTAGAAATTTTAAATATAATGGGAAAGGAATAAAATATCATTCGAATGGTAAAATTGAAGTTAATGGATATTTCCAATTAGATGAACCAGTAGGTGGAGATTATTTCGATGATAATGGTATACTCGTGTTTTCTGATATGGAAAATTATTCAGATAATGACATGCCTGAATTAGGAGGTGAAAATGAAGTTAATGAAAATATGCAAATTGTCAATGATATCAATAATATTTTAAATGCACCTTTTCTATCAGATGCATTCGCAAATACAACAGCAAATGTAATTAATAATATACCGGCCTATGATGTAAATGATCTTTCTCCAACAAATATTATGTTAAATCATGGTTCAAATGGTTCAAATGTACAAAATTGATCTCTCGTTTTACTCACACTAATTTTTTATGGTTTCATAAATGAAATCATAAAAAATTGATCTCTCGTTTTACTCACACTAATTTTTAATTCAAATTTCATAAATGAAATTCAAATTAAAAATTGATTTTTAAATTCTTTTATATAAAAAATAATTAATATATAATATATAATGAAGCCATTTATTTTTCAGTTACCAATAACAAAGAATGAATTAGTTGTGGAATCAAAAATAGAATTTTCAACATCTCAAATAAACTCTCAACCATTATTTAAATATGGATTTCACCATTACATAAATCAAACAAAAGACAAATTAGTAATTTTAGATAGAGATGATCTTAAGGGTAAGAATTTTTATAATATAATTGAAAATTTTAATGATATTGTACCTAATAATGATGATTCTATTTCAAATGTAAATAAAAAGTATTTAGGAAAAGATGTTAAAAATAATCAATTAGAGTTATGGGAAATTTTGTCAATATTTGGATTTGAAGGCAGTCTATATATAAATGATGAAGATTATGATGATATGATTAAAATGTTTTATAATAAAACAGGATTAAAATATAAGGCAATTGATGATCCATCAAAAGTAGATACATATATAAATATTAATAGTGTTACAGGAAATATAAAGTTTCTAGAACAAACACAATATTCAAATATCATTGAAGCCATATGTGAAATTGGTGAAGGATTAAATAAAAAGGGTAATTGTGTAATAAGAATATATGATAGTTTTACTGATGTAACTGTCAAATTGATTAAACTAGTATCTGAAATGTTTGAAGAAACATATATTTACAAGCCATATATGACATATGCACGTGATTCAACAAAATATATAATTGGAATGAATTTTAAAGATAATTTTAAAAATTCAAAACAATTACGTGAACTTCTCAAGCAAGAAAATAAATTAAATAACATTTATAATAGTTATATTATACCTGAAAATTTTGAATTTGTTATGAAATATGTAAATGTTGTATTAGGAAATTATGAGCATAAAATGATTAATACATTAGTAGAATATATTAAAAAGTCAAATTATTTCGGAGACACTTATCATAATGCATTAGAACATCAAAAAGAAACATCTAAATTTTGGATAGAAACATTTTATCCAAAATCAACAAAAGATTATAAAAAAACAAAAGATAATTTAATTAACATTGTTCAAATGACAATTAAAGAAAATAATAAAAATATGAATGAAATGTTTAAAGTTCTAATATAATTATGAATTCAATAAATCAGGATTCATCAAATCACTCAATGGAACTGAAAATCCAGGTTTCTTTTGATTTGGATCTACTGTAACATTTCCAGATTTGGCTGCTTCCATTGCTGGATGAACATATAAATTTGCTAATTCATTGCCCAAATTTTGTTCTACTTGAACTGTTGTCATCTCACCTTTATTTATACTTGTTATGCTATCTAACATTTTATATAGCATTGTAAGATCATCGCCGTTTACAATCTTTCTAAATAAAAATGGATGTTCTTGTGCAAATGTTGGGAAAAGTTCTCTAACTGCAAATTCATGTTGAAGCTTATCTTTTTCTTTTATTTGTTTAAATTCATCAAGATCTGTAAACTTTTTAATCTCTGATATGTATGATTTTATCATTTCAGGGTCTTCAAATTCCATATTATATATATCTAGTATAATTTTTATTCTTTATATAAACTTAATTTATTTTTCATATTTTTAATTATTGAATATTCATCCGGTAATACTGTTGTTAATATATTTAATATTAAGCTAATTAAATCAATTAGAAATGCTATATATAAAATCTTCTTTAATGTTTTATTATGTAAATATTCAGTTAAGAAATATAAAATTGAATAAAACCCAATCGCAATTAAATAAATTTTTATATTGTTGATTACCATTAAAAATATATCTTTATTATTCTTATTATAAAGAAAACTATATGCTAAATTTAATATCATTATATTATAATATATTATAATATATTTTAATAAACTAATCATCATCTGATTCTAAACCAGCATCAAAATTCATATTTGTATAATCCATCATTAATTTATCTGTCATATTTGGATTTGTGTCACTATCTGAATCAGCAATTTCTTTTTCATCTAATTTTATATCTGTTGTTACATCCGATCTTTCATTCTCTTTAATTTCCAAAACCTGTTTAGTAATAAATATTTCACTAATTGATCTATCATTAACTATATGATTTTTATCCTCATTGTAGCAAAAAGATTTATTTGGTATAAATCCAATTGGAATAATATATTCTTTTTCTAATACACTTCTCATATTCTTATCCATTCCATTAAATATAAATTTATCATTATTGATTAATAATTTATAATATTCTGTACCATCAGTTACATCTTGTTCAACTTTAAACAAAATTGTGTTTCTATATTTATTGAATTTTTCAGAAAAATAATACGTTTTTAATATATTATTTTCATGAATCAATATATTTATATCAAATATATATGCCATTAATAAAATGATATCTTGACTCATTTCATTGTTTTTTATTTGACTAATAATCTTTGGCTTATTTATTATAAGATTTGTATCTTGAATATAGTTGATAATATCATCTGTAATTGTATATAAATAATTTTTCTTATTTGATAATATATTTATGTCGTAATCTTTATCAATTACAAACATTAATAAGTCGATAAAATCATTGAATTTCTTTTCGCATTTTTCATCTGATAATTGAAAGAATTCTAAAATATTCGATTTTACTTTTGTTGTTATAATTGATTTATCTGCAAAGAAATCAATTATAAAATTAAGAGTGATCTTGGCCATTTACTTATATATAAATATTTTTCTATATGTAGATAATTCAATTTTTATATGGTTTTATAAAACCATATAAAAATTAGTGTGAGTAAAGCGATATTTCAATAAAAATTGAAATCTAGATTTATTATTTATAATCTACATAGATGTATATAAAATGGCTCAAGCAATAAGACACATTGTCAATAGATTCAGAGAATATAACAAAGATCCAATCGATGGCTTCTTTTGTGAACCCACAGAAGATCCTTTTAAATGGAGTTTTACACTTTTAGGAATGCATAATACTCCTTTTGAAGGAGAAATATTATATGGTAATATATTATTCCCACAAAATTTTCCAAATGAACCACCCACAATTCAATTTACATCAAATATTTATCATCCAAATGTTTATAAAGATGGAAAAGTATGTATGTCAATTTTACATGATTCAAGAACTGAAAATTTCTACGATAGACCCGAAGAGAAATGGCTTCCTGTACATACAATCCAATCAATTGTATTAAGTATGATGTTGATTATTCAAGAACCTAATAATGAATCTCCTGCAAATTTAGATGCTGCGAAATTACTCCGTGAAAATAAAAAGGAATATATTCGGACATTACGTAAGACACTAATGTCTAAATGAAATCCTAAAAAATTGATTTTCTTTTATTTTATCCAACTACAATATAATAGTATAAAAATGTCCAATAAGAGAATGCTAACAAAAAGAATCATGGATGAATACAAAGACATCAACCACAACGATTATGGTATGTCTGCCTCAATGAATGAAGAAGATTGTACCCAGTGGAATATAATCTTTTTTGGTCCAACAGAGTCTCCCTATGAAGGTGGTGTTTACAAACTCAAACTCAATTTTGTTGATAGATATCCTTTCGAACCTCCCAAGTGTCAATTTGTGACGAAGATGTATCATCCAAACATTGATATGGCTGGTCGTATTTGTTTGGATATTCTGAAATCAAATTGGAGTCCAGCCTTGTCAATCGCGAAGATGATTCTTTCTATCATCTCACTCTTATCTGATCCAAATCCAAATAGTCCATTGAATGGTGAAGCTGGTCAACTATATTTGAAAGATAAGGAAACATACAATAATAAAATTAAGGAATACACAAAAAACTATGCAATTCTATAAAAAATATTTATTTATATAAAAAAATATAGTTATGTATAGTATAATAAATGTCCAATTATAATAAATGTCAGGCGCAAGGAATTCTTTCTTCATCGTATGAAGAATCTTACATGTTAACAAAAATTCAAATCCATAAAAAGGAAGGAAAGAGAGTAAAAATACTAAAGTGTCCTGATGAGAAGTCTGGTATGACTTTTGAAGATGTTATAAATGAATTTATTTTAGAAAATGTCAATAAATATGAACTTATTGATATCAAATATACGGATAAATCATGTTTAATAATATATAAAATTCTGTAATTAATTAGTGATATTCGTTCCTGTATTTTCATTTACAAATTTAACTAAATCTGTAATTGATCTATCACCTGTGTAATTTATAAAACGTTTTGATTTAGGATCATGTAACATTAATGTTGGGAATCCTTCAATACCAAATTGTTCGACAACATTTTTATCTTTATCAGAATCAAACTTAACTATATTTAATTTACCTCCATTTATTGCTTTTGAGAATTTATCAAATGTTGGCATAAAATTTTTGCAATGACCGCACCAAGTAGCATGAAAAAATAATAATGTTGGATTATTTAAATTATATTTCATTATATATATTATATATGAATAAAAAAAGTATAGATAAGATTGATATATTTACATTAGATGTTAATTACAATTCATTTATGTTTGATATTTTTAAACTTCATAATTTAGATGAATTTATAAATAATTTAAATAATGAATTAACTGAATATAAAAGTATAAATGTATATAATCGTTTGTTAGAATATTGTTGGTATGTTTATATGGATGAAATTATAATTAGTAAAGCAAAATTTATAGATTTTTATGTTAAAATCCTAAAAGAAGTATATAATATTACCACAACAAATGAAAAATTTGAAAAATTATATAATGAAAACATTAAAAATTATGTTAAAGAAAAGAATAATATAAATTACCACAAAATTATTTTAGAATCTATATAATATAAACAATGCCAGTAACAGATATATATGTAGAATCACCATTATCATATTATTCTTCTTCCGTTTATCCCATAAGATCAGAAACAATTTTAACAAATAGTTTAATAACCCCTTCTTATTATGTTCCTAATACATTATTATATGTTGATACACCATATTATTATTACCCAACATACCAAAATGTATCATATTTAGATGTTAATGCAGATAAAGATTTACAAAAGAAAGTAGTTAAATATTTTTATGCATCATTATATAATAAATGGGTTCCTGAATTATATCCTAAGTTATTAAATTATGTTAAATTAACTAAAGAAGATGCCAAATTAGTTAAATCAGAAGCTGAAGCAAAGAGTAATTCAACAAAAGAAGATGAATATGGAGATAAAATAAATTATTTAGCTGATTATGTTTTTACTAAGACAGATATATATGAAGAATTATATAACTATATTGAAAAAAATGGATTAAATTGGTGGGATTTAAGACAACGTTCAGATGAACTCCAATTACGTTTAGTAAAAAAATTAGAAAATAAAATAAATGATATTATGATGGAATAAACATATTACTTAAATATCCAAATACATTATTTAATATATTTGGTTGTTGTTTTGCGATTCTTTTTGCTTCTTTCTTAGCTTCTTTTTTTGCTTCTTTTTTTGCTTGTTTCTTTGCTATTTTTTTTGCTTCTTTTTTTGCCTGTTTAGTATCATACACTCCTATTAAACTAGGATATGTTATAACTTCTTTTGCATCTGGTAATATTCTTGGAGTATGTAATTTTGGAAATCTATATACAATTGTAGATGATAAATTTAATGGTATAATATTATTGATTTCAGGTTGAGGTTCTAAAAGTGGTTTTAATACAGGAGGGAAAACATTACTCATTTGATATAATAATATATATAATTATTATATTAATTTTTTATCTATTAATTTTAATTTCTTCTGGGCGAACTCTTTGGTGAACTCTTTGGTGAACTTCTTGTAGAAGTCTTTGCTGAACTTTTTGTTGAACTTTTTCTTGAAGATGATGCGGAACCTAATGCTTGTGCTCTGAATCTTCTTAAATCAGAATCAACAATATCGTCTACCTTTTTTCTGCTTGCTCTACATTTGGCTTCTGCTCTTGATACTAATTTTTTTCTACCTAATTGAACCATGTAATAAAAGACAGTTGAAACAATAAATCCTAATAATAATGGCATTAATATATACTTACTGCTAAAAACAACAAATCTATTTTCAATCTCTTCAAATTGTTGATCTTTAAGATAATTAATATATAATAATCCATATAAAACTAATGTTACTAAAAAGTGTAACTTATAGTAAGGATCATTCGTTATAATATAATCTGTAACTAAACTTTTGCAATTTACCATTTTATATAATATATTATATAAAGATTTTTTATTATATTAAATAAGTTTTGTATGGATTATTGTGGATACTTTAAACAATTTGATACTTATAAACAAAAATATAAATCAAAATCTATACTATTAATGCAGGTAGGTAGTTTTCATGAAGCATATCAGACCGACATTGATGGTGAGGGATGTGATTTAGACGTAATTTCTGATATTACAGGTGCAATTAAAACAAAGAAAAATAAAAGTAAATCTGTTACAAAGGGTGAACCATATATGTTAGGATTTCCATCTCATACCTTAAATAAATTTATAAAATTACTTGTTGATGAAGATTATACTGTTATTGTAGAGGATCAATTTCCAGATCTTCCAAAAGTAGATAATAAAGTTCAAAGAAAATTAACTGGTGTTTATTCAAAAGGAACATATATTGAAGATCTTAAGAGTGATTCTAATTTTATAATGTCGATATATATTGAGGAAATTGAAGAATATCCTATTAAAAATTTAATTTTATTTTCTGGAATATCTTTAGTAGATATCTCAACAGGTCAAATATTTATAAATGAAATATCAAGTACAAAAAATGATGATAAATATTCATTAGATGATACTGTACGTTTTATTAATTCATATAATCCATCAGAAATTATATTGTATACCAATAATTTAAAAAGCATAAATGAAGAAAAGTTAGTACAATATCTAGAAATGACAAATCGATTTTATCATATTAAGAAATATAATAAGGAATTTAATAAGATATCTTATCAAAAAAAATTATTACAGAAAATATATGATGATTCTATTGAAGAATTAAATTTAGATAAATATATTTATGCACGATATTCATTTATTTCATTAATAAATTTTATTGAAGAACATAATGAGAATATGATATTAAAATTAAAAGAACCAGAACTAATAGAAAAAGAAAAGTATTTGTATTTAGGCAATAATGTTTTACAACAATTAAATATATTTGGTTCTGAAACATCATCATTATATAATATAATTAACTTTTGTTCAACTGCTCTTGGAAAAAGATTTTTAAAAGAAACTTTAGTGAATCCACTTTTAGATATAAAAAGAATTAATAATCGATATGAAATGATTGAAGATTTTAAAAAGAAAGGATATGAACAGATTGAAGTATTCTTGAGTCAAATATATGATGTTGAAAGATTTTCACGAAAAATTGCATTAAAAACAATACATCCTATGGAATTATATAAATGGTATCTTTCGATTACAAGTATTATTTCATTGAAAGAATATATTGATAAACATAAATATAAAGTTCATACATCATATGATTTAGATGAATTAAAGAAATGTATCGATTTTGTTAATGATAAAATTAGTATAGATGAAGCATCTAAATACAGTATAAATGAAATAGAAACGAATATATTTAAAAAGGGTATTGTTATTGAGTTGGATGAATTGGCGAATAAAATAGAATTATGTAAAAATTTAATAACAATAATTAGAAATAAATTAAATGATATTATGAATGATATTAAAGGTGAAAAATTTAAGTCAAAATCAAATGCAAATACTGATAATATTAAAATTGAATCAACTGACCGCGATGGATATTATTTACAGATGACAAAGACACGTGCAGATGTTTTAAAAGCAGAATTAGATAAAATAAAAACGATTCAGATAGAAAATATGACTATAAAAACAGATACATTTATTTATAAAACAATGCCTGGAGGTTCAACTACAAAGATTTTTATTCCTGATGTTAATAAGAAGTCAGAAGAATTAATAAAGTATGTTTGTATGATGAAATTAAAATCAAAAGATCATTATCAACAATTTTTAGATGAATTATATACAACTTATAGATATATCATGGATGATTCATCATATTATGTATCTATTATAGATTTTATTAAGAGTGGAGCGAAATGTTCTGATAAATATTATTATAATAAACCAAAGATAGTTTTGAATGATGATAAATCATTTATTGATACAAAAAATATACGTCATCCTATAGTTGAAAGAATTAATCAAAATCATGCCGAGTACAAACCCATGAATGTTAAAATAGGTGTTAATAACTTAGATGGAATGTTATTATATGGGTTGAATAGTGCTGGTAAAAGTACTTTACAAAAATCAGTTGGAATAAATTTAATTTTGGCACAGATTGGATATTATGTGAGTGCTGAATCATTTGAATACTATCCTTATAATTCATTATTTACACGTATATCTGGGAATGATAATTTATTTAAAGGATTATCATCATTTGCATTAGAGATTGTTGAATTATCTGGAATATTAAAACGTAGTGGTAAGAATACAATGGTTATAGCTGATGAAGTGTGTCGTGGAACAGAATATAAAAGTTCTATTGTTATAGTTATGACGATGATTGAGATATTAAGTAAGTCTCGTACAAGTTTTATAACAGCAACTCATTTACATAAATTAACTAAATTAGATAGAATGAAACAAATAACAAATGTTAAACCGTATCATATTCATATTTCTTATGATGAAAAAACAAATACACTTGTATATGATAGAGAATTACGTGAGGGTGTTGGAGAAGAATTTTATGGATTAAATGTTGCTAAATGTTTAATAAATGATAGTAAATTTATAGAAACAGCAAATGAAATTCGTAAAGAAATAGATAGTAAGAAAACGTTAAGTAGATATAATAAACGTTTGGAGATGGAAAAATGTTCTGTCTGTTCTCATGTACCCGACATGACAGAAACATCTTTAGAAACACATCATATAATCCCACAAAAGGATTATAAAAATAAAACAAATGAAAAAAAACATATAAATATGAATAGCATACCAAATTTATGTGTATTATGTCAAAAATGTCATGATAATGTAGATAGAGGAAATTTAATTATTAACGGATATATTGAAACATCAACAGGTTTGAAATTAGATTATCACTTTCCAAATAACATCCATTCAGGAAGATCATTATCATGAAATGGTTTATTGTCATGAGGTGATTTTGTCTTTTTTACATGACATTTCGTACATGTTAGATTAACAAATGTTCCTTGTGATGATGGAAATCTTGATGAAATATACCATTCATGTGCACAAAATTGTTTATATACTTGGTACATGCGACACTCACGGCAAATTGGATGAATACGAAATTTTTTAGGAGGACAACCTATTGGTTCTAGAGGATCATATTTAACTTTTGTACATGAAATAATTTGCTTATCGCATATCTCACAAGGTACATCTTGAACCAATGATTCTTTATCACATTTGTTACATTTAATATTTCTAATTTTGACTTCTCTATCATAATCATCTTCATTTGGAAGTTTGTGTAAAATTTGATAATCTTTGCTTCCACACCAGGCACAACAGGGTGTAATAAATGGCGCTTCTTCTGAAGAGTTCATTTTAATATATATTGTTTATTGATATATATTTATATGATAAAAAAAATTCAATTTTTTAAGCGAGAGAACAATTTTTTAATAATTTATTTATAAATCATTAAAAAATTAGTGTGAGCAAAGCGAGAGAACAATTTTTTATCTTAAGCACTTTTAACAGATTTAGAGGCTTTAGTTGCTAAATAATCTGCCATATGATTACCATACCATATCTTGAATTCATCTGATTTTTTATCTGCTGGTGCTTCTTGGTGAGCACGACAGTGTTTATAGATAACTTTCATTTCCTTGGTTAATTTATATAATTCTTGTATTAATTCTAAATTTTCTATTTCACTTTTATCGTCCTTCTTCCATCCATTTTTCTCCCATTTCTTACAATAGGTAATAATACAATTTATAACATATGTACTATCAGTGTATATATATACGAATCCATTATAATTTTCATTTTTCAAGATATAGAGACCTTTAATACAGGCTAATAATTCAGCTACTTGATTAGTTATCTTAGCAAGGGTGATAACTTCTGATATATTTCTTTGATCATCATCACCAAAGAATACGCCTATACCTCCGGCTCTATCGGCTTTTTTAGAGTTGTTATTTAGAGCAGAACCATCACAAAATATACATATTTTCCCAGGCATTTATATAATATACATATATAAAAAAAATTGAAAAAAATATCGCATCAGATATGTAATATATTTGGGTATTGAGAGAATGGTAACACAACATACAAACGAGTATATCATCATGGATATACCAAAATCAGGTTTAACGAATTTCCAGAATCATATTAATCCAGAAATTAAACTTCATCATGCTAAACAGTTTGCTGATTTTGTAGAACATAATAGAGAAACTCGAACGATGAATAAAAATACTCATCCAAGAAGTGACAACAATTACACAAATGATGGTAAGCATAAATTAAGTAGGCAAAATAATTATTCTTCTTAAATAGTAATTAAATTTTTTAATTCCTTTTTTAAATCCTCCTTTTTACAAGATTTAATCCATTCTGGCTTAATTAAACCATCTTTCATAAAAAGTATAACATGATAGTAATCTACTGAAAATCTATTTTCAGTATCATTATCACGTAAGTCATCTGGATTATATAATATTTTTCCAGTTCTGATTTCATGCAATGTACATTTAATTGCATGTAAATCTATTGCTTTATCATATTTCATACCCAATACAACTTTGGGATCTCTATAATATCTTGTTGTTATTTCAGGATAGTATTTTTCTTTCTTTAATTCTCTTTCAAATAATATTGATCCAAAATCTGATATTTTTACTTTAATATCATTAATATTTGTATCATTTAAGAAATTATCTGATCTATCGTCTTCTAAAATTTTTTCAAAATCTATTATGCTATGAATAAATTTATTTAATTCTAATAATACATAATATTTATCACTTCTATATTTTTTTTTATGTTTCTTATTATTTAAATTATATTGTTTTTGAATTTCTATAATATTTTGATCATATTTTTCCTTTAATTTGAGCTTCTTAAATTTATCTATAACCTTTTGATACTTTTTATTTATTCCACATATTAACACATTTTCTGGTTTAATATCTGCATGAATAATATCAAAATTATGTAATATATTTAATCCTTCCATCATTTGTATTTGAATTTTATTAACGACATCTTCTGGTAATCCAGATCTATATTTATCAACTTTTATTAGATCATATAAAGATCCTGCCATTAATTCCATTACCATACATACATATTTTTTGTCATCTTTTACAAGAACAAATGAACTTTTTAATAACATCAATGAATCTACAGATTTATTTTGTTTTGAAATATTATTTATCATCTCATATATTTGAATTTCTCTAATACCTTCTTCATAATCATCAGGGGTTTGAATCTTAATTGCATAGAATTCATCATGTAGAATATCATATGTTAACCATACAGATGAAAAAGAACCAAATCCAATTTTATGTAGTAAGATATATTGATTATTAAGAACATCTCCAATTAATTCGTCACCGTTTGTGCTATAATTATTATCACTTGAATCGTCGCTTGAATAATTACTAGAATAATCACTTGAATAATCTTCGGAACCACTACTAGACCTTGATGATTCTGATGTGACTGATATATGTTGTTTTGATTTACCCATAATATTATAATATTTTTATTTATATGATTTTAAACATAAATTATACTAAATTCATTTTTTATTATATTTCATAAATGAAATCTAAAAAAAATTGTTCTCTCGCTTTGCTCACACCAATTTTTTATAATATTTCATAAATGAAATCTAAAAAAAATTGATAAATTTACATTATAATGATATACCATTATATAAATCATAATTATGGCCTATCCTAAATTCAACATAATGGATAATAGCAAGACTCAAGGTTCCAATCATCTCGAATGGGAAACTGTTCGTAGAAAGAAAAATCCACCAGCTCCTGCAGCTGCTGGTGGAGATGATAGTAAGAAATATGAAAATGTAGAATTAAATGAAAATTATACTCCACGTATAATTCGTGAAAAACTATTTACTATTTTAGAATCATCTGAAAATACGCAATCTAAAATTTATCATCTAAATAAGGAAGTAAATGAATTTGTAGATTATAAGAGAAAGACTCCTCAGCCTAAACAATATGAAAATATTGATTGGAGAAAGAGATTGAATGTATTGATTATTCATAAATGTTGTAAACAAAATAGACATGAAATTATCGCATCTATTCTGGATAATTGTGGAGATAAATCAATTTATGTTGATTCTATTTCATCAATTGTAACTGGAAATACATGTCTTCTTGATTCAGCATGGTTTGGTAGTGATCAATGTGTAAACTTTTTCATTAATCGTGATGCAAATATTCATTATGTAAATAAAAAGGGAGAATCAGTATATGATATGCTCGAACTAGGATTACAAGATGCATTTAAAAGATTTCCCAATGCCAAAGAAATTATTAAATCAAGATATGATGAATGTTATAGATTGATTAAGATGGCAGAGGAAAATAAATTAAAGCCTGTAGAAGAGAAACATGTAGAATATAAACCTACCGAAGATAAACCTGTTGAAGAGAAGCATATTGGTAAGGCAGCACTTCCGAGTGAGTTTAATAATGATTATAATAAGGAAACATTAAAAAAAGATATCATAAAGTATATCGAAACTCCAGCAACTTTTAGAAAATTAGTAAAATTTCTAAAAGAAAATAAATTTAGTGAACTCCTCGTAGAAGTTCTAGAAGATGAAGACATGGAAGATCTATTAATGGATAATCCATATGTTGCACAAATTGTTTAATTTATAAAGTATTATCATGAATATTAACTAAATTTGTATTACCTTTAACCCAGAATGAAGCAATAGTAGTTCCCTCTAATACTAAATGATCTGTTGAATAATTTGGTGTTTCAATATTATAATATGTAAGAGGTTTACCAATATTAATTTGTCTCACATCGGGATTATATTTTGATAATTCTTTTGGTGTAACCCAATTATAATTTGTTTTTATTTTATGATCAGCAGATAAAAATATATCTTTTGGAGGATATGATGGATGAATTGAATCTTTTGGAATTATATATGGCGCTGTTATATCAGTTGTAAATTCAAATGCTTTTTTATAATTTAATGCAACAACATCTTTATTTTGAGAAGTTGTTATCATGTCACCATTATATATATTGTCTATTAATTTATATCCATTAGGTGTTAAAATTTTTTGACCACTTACTATACATGGTATAGTTGTATCTATTATTATATTTCCAGAGACTGAATTAAGACCATTTATATTACTTCCACCTGTACCACTTATACATATAATTGTATATGAATATACAC
>Ga0214921_10003276_pt1 | contig 25020 bp, 23 predicted proteins | sample LL1505_MetaG_FD_177992 | JGI IMG/M metagenome (GOLD analysis project Ga0214921, IMG submission 177992) | Freshwater microbial communities from Lake Lanier, Atlanta, Georgia, United States - LL-1505 | ecosystem: Environmental > Aquatic > Freshwater > Lake | place: USA: Georgia | collected...
TGACGCGAGACGATCACGCTCACCAGACAATGTACCAAGCCCGGGCTCTAAGAGCATTGGTTCAAGGAAATATAAAGCCCAGCATGCACTGCAGACAGGGGCATTGTAGGCTTAGATCAGCTGGCCGTCTTGGCGCAGGGCCTGATCTAGTTTTTTGAGCAACTGGCCTAAGCGTTCGTTATCTGACTCACTGAAAGAATCAATTTGGGTGGTGGCTGGACCAGGGATGGGTTCTGTACTGGCGGCAGAGTCGGTTTGCTCAAAAGCCAAGTTGAGGGCTGCCAAAACCGCAATGCGGTCGCGGGCCTTGATTTTGCCGGCATCTCGAACCTTGCACATGGCTTGGTCGACCTTGTCGACAGCGGCCAAAAGCCGGGCCTCGCCGCCTTCTGGGCAGCCCAACAAGTAGCTTTGGCCCATGATTTGAACTTCGAGTTGTTTGTTGCTCATGAGTCGGCGTCAGAGGGGGAGTTTTGGGGCAATCGCTCAATCAGGGCGTCTACACGGGAGCGGGCCGCCGCCAATTTGGACTTGAGCAGGTCGCGTTCGTGAGACAGGGCCAGCACTTGCTGTTGCAGCAGTGCATTGGTCTTTTGCAGTTCTTCGTGCCGGAGCAAAAGGTGCTCAACGCGGTCTGCAATCTGGTCGACGGTGGTGGGATTCGTCATGTCACATGAATTGTAATGTCACACATTGTAGGCTTGATGCAAGCTGACATCTTACAATGGTGTCTGTTGGTGCTCGAGGCTTGGTTCACAAGCCTCAGTTCAACGGGAAGCAGGAAAGCCAGCCCTCACGGGGCAAACTTGACCTGCGCTGCCCCCGCAACGGTCAGCAGACGGGCTTTTTGCCCCGCTTTCGTCAAATGCCACTGAGCGCCCTGAAACAGGTGCTTGGGAAGGCGATTAAGGTTGTTCTGCTTAGCCCGGATACCGGCCAACAAGGTGGTTCTTCGCAAGAAGGGCTTTACGTTCATGCACTGTCGGGGAAGGCGGTGAGAACACTTTTGTTGATTTGATCATGAAATTTTCTTGCAAAGTCATACTTGCCAGCCTGGCCATACAGCCCTTGGCATTCGCTCAAACCATGTTGCCCGACACTGTCATCACCGCCAGTCGGGTGTTGCAGCGGGCCCAAGATGCGTTGCCCGACGTGTCTCTTATCACGCGCGCTGACATCGAGCGCTCTCAAGCCCGAGACCTTCCCACACTCTTGCAAAATTTGGCGGGCATGGAAGTGACCCAATCGGGTGGCATGGGGGGCGTGGCCTCTTTGTTCATTCGTGGCGCTGAATCGCGACACGCTTTGGTGCTGGTGGACGGCCTGCCCATGAACAATTTGAACTTCAACTTGGCGGCTTTCGAGCATTTGCCTTTGAATGGCATTGAGCGCATTGAGGTGGTTCGCGGCAATGTGTCTAGCCTGTATGGCAGCGCGGCATTGGGTGGTGTGATTCAAATTTTCACCCGCCAAAATTCAAGCGAAGTGGGCAAAGGACCCTGGCTTGAAACCAATGGCCAATTGGGTTCTAACCATTTCAGAAGCGGCCAAGTGAGTGCAGGGCAATCGTGGGCTTCTGGTTTTGGTGTGAATGCTTCCAGTGAAAAGATTCAAACCCAAGGCTTCAATGCCATCAACCCCTTGCAAAGGCCCAACACCAATACCGACCTAGATGGCTACAAGCGGCTGTCCAATGCCATCAATTTTTCTCAAGTGTTTGAGGCTGGCCGCATTGGCTTGATGTTGAGAGAAACCCATGCCGATGTGCAATACGACAGCCAGTGGGGGCCTGAAAATCAGGCCGATGAATCCAAAAGTGTGCTGCGCAATGCCCTGGTGAATGCAAGCTACAAAGCATCTCCGCAATTGCAGTGGCACTTTTCTTTGGGCCAGCAAGTCGATAAGTTGAATGCAGCGGTCACGGCCTATCCTTATTTTGTCAATTCGCAATCCAAAACATCCTCGGTGGGCGCAGTTTGGACCTTGTGGCCCCAACATTCTCTGACCTCTGGTTATGAAAGCACGCGCCAAAAAATAGCCAGCGACACTGCCTACAACCCCACAGAGCGCTCTTTGGATTCTTGGCGTTTGGGCTATCAAGCGCAACTTAAAAATCAGCAATGGCAGCTCAATGTGCGCCGTGATCAGTATTCAGATTTTGGTGAAGCCAACACCTGGTACGCAGGCTACGGCTATTTTTTAACGCCAGCCTTGCGTGTCAAAGCCAGTGCCTCTACTGGTTTCATGGCGCCCACCTTCAATGACCTTTACTACCCTTGGGGTGGCAACCCATTGCTTAAGCCCGAAAAAGCCAGGTCCAACGAAGTGGGTCTGCAATACATTCAGGCAAAGTGGAATGCCCGACTCACGGCGTTTGAAAATCGATACACCAATTTGATTGACAACGATCAGTTTTGGACGCGCACCAACATTGCCAAGGCCAAAAACCAAGGCGTCGAAGTGGCGCTGGCAGGTCAGTGGCAGATGCCAGGCTGGGGGGCGCAGCAGTGGCGCCTGAGCATGACGTCGCAAGATCCACAAAACGAAATGACCCAACAAGCATTGGCGCGTCGAGCCAAGACGCTGGCGCAGGCTGGCCTCACACAAAGCTGGGGCTACTGGGACACTGGCCTGCAACTTCGCTACAGCGGTGCGCGTGTAGACGATGCCAATATCTTGGCCGCCTACACCTTGATCGACTTGACGGCAACGCGCGCGATCACGCCAGATTTGCGCTTGAACCTGCGACTTGAAAACGCCACCAACCAAAACTACCAAAGTATTTATGGCTACAACATGCCAAAACGGGGTGTGTTTGTTGGCTTGCGTTGGGCGCCTGCACGCTGAGGGTCTTTAAGATGCATTTGAAGCTGAGTCATCGATTGAAATGGATGGGGGCATGCATGGCCATTGGGGCCGGTATGTTTGCTTTCTCATTGCCGTCCATGTCATCAGCCCAAAGTGCATCTACAAAGCAAGCTTCTTCTGCAAGCCAAGCTTCATCGCCTTTCAGTTTGACCGATGACCGTGGCCATCGAGTGGTGATCGACAAAGCCCCGCAGCGCATCGTGACCTTGTTGCCTTCTTTGGGCGAAATTGTGTGCGAGCTACAAGCTTGCGAGCGCTTGGTGGGTGTCGATCGTTATAGCAACTGGCCAGAGCGCGTGAAGTCATTGCCCCAACTGGGCGGCATTGACGACACGCAGCTAGAAAGCTTGGTCAAGCTCAAACCCGACTTGGTGTTGCTGGCGCGTTCATCCCGGGTGACGCAGCGCTTGGAATCGATGGGCATCACGGTGGTGGCGCTGGAGCCGCAAAATCAAGAAGACATGCGGCGCGTGATTCAACTCATTGCAGGCGCATTGCATCTGCCGCAGCCCCAAGAGCGTGCGCAGGCCTTGTGGCAAAGCATTCAAAAAAAATTGGATGCGGCGGCTTCGCGTGTGCCTGTCAATGCCAAGGGCATGCGCATTTATTTTGAAGCGGGCAGTGGTTATTTTGCGGCAGGTGAGGCTTCCTACATCGGTGAAACGCTCAAACGCTTGGGCTTGGTGAATGTGGTAACGCCATCCATGGGGGCGTTTCCGCAGGTCAATCCAGAGTTTGTGGTGAAAGCCAATCCACAAATTATTTTCATGGGTGAACGCACTGCCACCGATCTCAAAAACCGGCCCGGTTGGCAACGCATTGAAGCCATTGCGCAGCAAAGAATTTGCGCCTTCACGCCAGCTCAGTCCGACATCATTGTGCGATCTGGCCCGCGCATTCCAGAGGCTGCTGACTTGATGGTGGCTTGTTTGAAAAGGATGTTCCCAGAATGAACGCGCGCAAAGTTCATTCGGCCGGACGCTTGGCATTGCAGTTGTCTGTCTTGCTGTTGCTGCTCGTTGGTTTGGGGGCTTTGGTGGGCAGTGAAGGTTTTGCGGGCATGCAGCTTCAAGTCGATCTCAGCTTGATTGCCGACATTCGTTTGCCCAGAACTCTAGGCGCTTGTTTGGCAGGTGCTTTGTTGGGATTGGCCGGCGCATTGGCGCAAGGTTTGTTTCGAAATCCATTGGCCGATCCGTTTTTGTTGGGCAGTGCATCGGGTGCCAGTTTGGGGGTAGCAATTGGCATGGTCTTGCTCACTCAGCTTAGCCAGCTCAACATGTCCCCTTGGTTCATGCGCATGGGTATCACGGGCATGGCTTTCATGGGCGCTTGGTTGGCTGTGGCTTTGTCTTTGGTTTTGTCGTGGGGTGTTCAGCACACCCTGCGCTTGTTGTTGGCCGGTGTGGTGGTGGGCGTGGTGTTTGGTGCAGTGGCTTCCTTGCTCTTGATCATGTTTCCGCAAATTCAGGGTTCGGTGCAATCTTTCATGTTGGGTTCTACGGCTTATGTGAGCTGGGCGGCCTGTGGCTTGATGTTGGCTGTGTTGGTGGCGTCATGGCTTGTGTCTGTGGCGGCCAGCCCCTTGCTCGATGGTTTGGCGTTGGGGGAGTCCACTGCTCTCAGTTTGGGTTTGCCTGTAAAGTCATTGCGGTGGCTCATGTTGGCTGTGTTGGCTTTGTGCACGGCAGCTGCTGTGGCCCAAACTGGCTTGATTGCTTTTGTGGGCTTGGCGGCGCCGCATTTGGTGCGCGCCAGAGTGAAAGCGGTGCATGGCAAAACCTTGAGTTTGTCGTGCCTCATGGGGGCTGTGTTGTTGGGTGCTGCTGATTTGTTGGCGCGGGGCCTCATGGCACCTTTGGAATTGCCCGTGGGCGTGCTCACGGCCATTTTGGGTGGCGGCTACATGTTGTTTCTGATGCGTGGCATGAGCACAAAATCGGTGGCACATGCTGGAGGTCGCTCATGAACGCCTCATCTAAAACGGCTTTAAAAGCCAGCAACATCTCGGTCTCGCATGGCGACTTCAAAGCCGTCAATCAAGTGTCACTTGAATTGCATTCGGGTGAGTGGGTGGCGCTGGTGGGGCCGAATGGGGCGGGCAAGTCGAGCTTGCTCAAGGCCTTGGCGGGATTAACCGCATTAACTCACTCAACATCCGCCCAAGGGCAAGTTGAATTGATGGGCAAGCCGTGGGCCAGTTGGCAACGCCGTGAGCGAGCCAAAACCTTGGCCTGGTTGGGTCAGGCAGAAGCTGGGCAAGACGACCTCACTGTGTACGACGTGGCCATGTTGGGCCGCTTGCCGCACCAAGCTTGGTTAGCTTCGCCCAGCGCGCAAGACCGTGCGGTGGTGGAAGTGGCACTCAAAACTGTGCAGGCTTGGGATTGGCGCTCGCGCAGTTTGGGGCAACTCTCGGGCGGAGAGCGTCAGCGCGTTTTGCTGGCCAGAGCGTTGGCGGTGCAGGCCGATGTGTATTTGATGGATGAACCTTTGGCGGGAGTGGATGTGCCGCATCAAGCCGATTGGTTGGAGTGGGTGCGATGCCTTACAGAGCAGGGCGCTGCTGTGGTCAGTGTGCTGCACGAACTGAATTTGGCATTGCAAGCAGACAGAGTGTGGGTGATGTCTGCAGGGGCTTTGGTGCACGATGGCTTGCCAACTTCAAGCGACACGCATCAAGCCTTGTCGGCAGTTTTTCAAAATCGACTGCAATGGCGCGAGTGGCACGATGATGGCGGGACGCGCTGGGTGGCCTTGCCAAAATAGTTTTTCAAATCTTTTTCAAATTTTTTCAAGTGGTTTTCGATTTGAAACTGCAATAAGCCGACACGGCACACTGAGCGCACAAAGGCTTGCGAGCTTGGCACACATAGCGGCCATGCAAAATGAGCCAGTGGTGCGCATCGACCAAATAGTGGGCAGGTATTCTTTTTAAAAGTTTGAGCTCTACTTGCAGTGGATTTTTGCCGGGCGCCAAACCTGTTCTGTTGCCTAACCTGAAGATGTGCGTGTCTACGGCCATGGTGGGTTCGCCATAGGCTACGTTCAACACCACATTGGCTGTTTTGCGGCCCACTCCCGGTAGGGCCTCCAATGCTTCGCGCAAGCGGGGCACCTGACCGCCATGTTGTTCAATGAGGATTTGGCATGTTTTCAAGAGATTGCTGGCTTTGTTTCGGTACAAGCCAATGGTCTTGATGTAGCTCTCCAGGCCATCTTGCCCCAAGGCCAAAACGGCAGCGGGTGTGTTGGCCACAGGGAAAAGCTTTCGGGTGGCTTTGTTCACGCCCACATCGGTGGCCTGAGCCGACAACAACACAGCCGTGAGGAGTTCAAACACCGAGGTGTAAGCCAGCTCGGTGGTGGGCGTGGGGTTGGCTTCCTTCAGGGTCTTAAAAAAGAGTTCGATGTTGTGAGCGTTCATGAGAGAAAATATCAGCAAAATGGCGAAATAGCCTTGTCAATTGAAGTCAGAATAGACTTTGGATACCAACTGAGTTTTGTGGAAGATACACCATGTCCTTGCAATTTGCCGATCGTTTGAACAATGTCGAAACCTCTGCCATTCGGGAGTTGTTCAAACTTCTGGGCAAGCCCGGCATCATCAGCTTTGCCGGCGGTTTCCCCGACAGCGCCATGTTTGATGTAGAGGGCATTCGCGAAGCCTCTTCCTTGGCCTTGTCGCAAGAACCTGGTGCGGCACTCCAATACGGCGCCACCGAGGGCTATGGCCCATTGCGCGAACAACTCTCGCACTTCATGGGGCAGAAGGGCGTACAGGGAGTCACGCCCGAGCAGCTCATTGTGACCACGGGTAGCCAGCAAGCGCTTGACCTCATTGGCAAAACCATGATCAGTCCGGGCGACAAAGTCATTGTAGAAGGCCCCACATTTTTAGCCACCATTCAGTGCTTCCGCTTGTATGGCGCCCAACTCATCTCGGCCCCGGTTGACGGCCATGGTGTCAATACCGAAGCACTTGAAAAACTCATTGCAGAGTACAAGCCTAAGTTTGTGTATGTCATTCCCACATTTGGCAACCCAACAGGCGCTTTGCTCAGTTTAGAGCGCCGCAAAAAGTTGCTTGAATTGGCGGTCAAATACCAAACTTTGATGGTTGAAGACGACCCCTACGGCGACTTGTATTTCAAAGATGCGCCACCGCCCAGCTTGTTGGCCTTGAGCGCGCAAGTGCCAGGCAGCCGCGAGTGGCTGGTCCACTGTGGTTCGTTGTCGAAGGTGCTCAGCCCCGGCTTGAGGGTGGGTTGGATGATTGCACCGCCCGAACTTCTAAGCAGGGCTGTCATGTGCAAGCAGTTTAGCGACGCCCACACCAGCACGTTTGCGCAAGCCACGGCAGCCCAGTACTTGAAGGCGGGCCGGATGCCCGCCACCTTAGACAATGTTCGCAAAGTGTATGCACTGCGGGCCCAAACCATGTGCGACGCACTGCGTCAAAATTTAGGCGATGCTATTTCGTTTGTACAACCTCAAGGAGGCTTGTTTGTGTGGGCCAGCCTCACTGGCGCGGGAGGCAAAGTGAAAGACGGCAATGCCTTTGCCAAATTGGCCATCGACAAAGGCGTGGCCTTTGTGCCGGGTGCACCGTTCTATTGCCAAAACCCCGATCACAGCACTTTGCGTTTCAGTTTTGCCACAGTCGGCGAAGACAAAATTTTAGAAGGTGTCGATCGACTCAAGCAGGCCCTCGTTTGAGCTGCAACATGAATATTCACGGCGTTGAGGTTCTCATTGAAGGCGAGGGCCCTGAAACGCTGCTTATGTTGCATGGCTGGCCAGACACGCTTGCGCTCTGGAACGACACCGTCCATGCACTCAAAGACAGCCACCAATGCGTGCGCTTCACCTTGCCAGCATTTGATGCCAAAGCGCCCCTGCCGCCCAAGTCATTGCTTGACATGGTGGCCTTCATTCATCTGGTGCTAGAGCAAGTCAGCCCTGCAAAACCTGTCACCTTGGTGTTGCACGATTGGGGTTGTGTGTTTGGCTACGAATATGCGGCCCTGCATCCCCATCGCGTGAGTCGCATGGTGGCGGTCGATGTGGGAGATCACAACTCTGGTGCGCTCACCGCTTCATTGAATGCCAAAGCCAAATGGGCTGTGTTCAGTTATCAAATGTGGCTGGCGCTGGCTTGGCAATTGGCCAATATCTTGGGTGCTGTGGGCCGCCCTCTGGCCAATCGAATGACGCGCTACATGGCCAAAACGCTCAGGTGCCCTAGCCCCATGGAGGACATGCACGTTGGCATGAACGCGCCATACGCCATGAAGTGGATGGGTGCATTGGGCGGAATGGGTGGGGCGTGCAAAGTCCTTAAAATCTTGCCCACGGCCAGGCCCATGCTTTACATCTATGGCAAACGCAAGCCCTTCATGTTTCACTCGGCCCAATGGTTAGAAAAAATTTCATCTTTCCCGGGCTCTCACGTGGAAGGTTTTGACACGGGACACTGGGTCATGAGTGCCAAGCCAGAGCAATTTAATGCCGTGCTCAAAACTTGGTTGAACTCAAGCGACCAATAAACCACATGCACCCACAGCAATCATCGCTTAACGCTTCAAGGCGAGACATGCTGAGATGGGTTGCGGCAGCAGTAGCGCCCATCACTTATTCTTTGTCGGCTGCTCAATCACCCTTGCAGCACAATCCGTTTTCATTAGGCGTGGCCAGTGGCTCACCCAACCACCATTCGGTGGTGCTTTGGACGCGTCTCATGGCCGACGCGGGCAGTGGCAACCCGCAATTTTCCGAAGCCGATGTGACAGTCAAATGGGAAGTGGCCGACGATGAGGGCTTCAAAGTCAATCGGCGCGCGGGACAAGTAGTGGCGCTGGCCACTTTGGCGCATTCGGTTCACTTGGAACTTGGTGGCTTGCAAAGCGATCGGTGGTATTTCTATCGCTTTCAATTTGGCGATGCTCAAAGCGCGATAGGCCGAACTCGCACCTTGCCACACCCTGAAGCGATGGTGCAAAAATTGCGCGTGGCCTATTCGTCGTGCCAGCGGTGGGAGCATGGTTATTTCAGTGCTTACCACCACATGTGCCAAGAAAACCTCGATCTGGTTTTGTTCTTGGGCGACTATATTTATGAGTACATCAATGCCGCCAACCCCGTGCGTTTGCCTACGGGTGGCTGGGTACGCAGCCTTGCCGATTACCGCGAACGCTACGCACTTTACAAAAGCGAGAAGGGCTTGCAGGCCATGCACGCGCAGTGCCCGTGGCTGGTCACCTGGGACGATCACGAAGTGTCCAACGACTACGCCGGCTTGGAGCGCGGACAAAGTGGCAACATCAGCTTCAACTTTGCAGCGCAGCGAGCTCGGGCTTATCAAGCTTTTTACGAGCACATGCCTTTGCGGGCCAGTGCATTGACCCAATCGCTACAAGGCTTGGCACAAGGCGCTGAAATGCGAATTTACGGCCAAGTTGCTTTTGGCAAATTGGCCAACATTTATTTGCTAGACGACAGGCAATACCGTGACAGGCAGGTTTGCAACAAGGCTGACGCCTTTGGCTCTAGTTTTGTCAATCCAGATCAGTGTGAAGATTGGTTCAATCCCAACCGCAGCTTGTTGGGCGCACAGCAATCGCAGTGGTTAGATCAAGCCTTTGCCAAAGCTCAAAAAGATGCGCGGCCCTGGAACGTAGTGGCACAGCAAACCATTTTCGGGCGTCGCGATTTTCGAATTGGCGCGGGCCATACCTTGTGGAATGACGGGTGGGATGGCTATTCGGCTGCGCGTCAGCAGATGACGCAATCGATGCAAAATAACGCTCTCAAAAACCCGGTGCTCCTTGGTGGCGATGTTCACGAAAACTGGGTCGGCCATGTCATGGCCGATGCTTATAAAGACGACAGCGCCAAGGTGGGCGTGGAGTTTTGTGGTGCCGGCATCACCGCGCGCTCGGCTGGCAACGCAAAATTAGCAGCGCGTTTGGCAGAAAATCCGCACTTTATTTTTGCCGACAGCGAACGCAAAGGTTATGGCGTGGTGGAATTCACGGCCAAGCAAATTCAAACAGAATTGCGCGTGGTAGACGACGTGCGTCAGCCAGAAACCAACATTGAAACCTTGGCCAAGTTTGAAGTAGAAGCAGGGGTGCCGCAAGTGCACCGCAAGGCTTAAAAAACTTCCAGCAAGCGGTCTAGTCCGCCTTCTTCAATGGCCACCATGGCTTGATCACGCACCTTGGGTTTGGCGTGATACGCCACCGACAAACCAGCCACGCTCATCATGGGCAAATCGTTGGCGCCATCGCCCATGGCAATGGCCTGTGAAGCTTCAATGCCCATGAGAGCGCAGGTTTGCAAGAGCATTTTGCGTTTTTCTTCACCGTCGCAAATATCGCCCCAATCTTGGTCCACCATGCGGCCCGTTATTTCACCATTGACCACCTCGAGCACATTGGAGCGCGTCCAATCGATGCCCAGGCGGTCGCGCACATGGTCGGTGAAGAAAGTAAAACCACCCGACACCAAGAGCACCTTCATACCTGCTGCTTGGCAGGCTTTCACCAGCTTCTCTGCGCCTGGGTTCAGTTGCAGTCGGTTGTTTAAAACTTCTTCCATATGGGCCACCGTCACGCCCTTGAGCAAGGCCACGCGCCTGCGCAGGCTGTCTTTGTAGTCGCTTATTTCGCCGCGCATGGCGGCTTCGGTGATGGCGGCCACTTCGGCTTTGCGGCCAGCGGCATCGGCTATTTCGTCCACGCATTCAATGTTGATGAGGGTGGAGTCCATGTCAAAGGCAATCAACTTGAAATGGCTCAATGTCAGTGGCGGGGTGAAGCCCTTGAGGGTCATGCCTTGAAATGTTGGCGCGTTGCTCATTCCTTATCCTTCCACTTTTTCAACTTTGGGTTGTCCCAAGGACCGCAAAATATCGCGCACCATTTGCGCCCGTGCTTTGGGGTCGGGCAGTTCTCGCTCAATGCGCAGTTTGTCGTTACCAGCCAATTGAATGTGCCTGTTCTTTTGAATCAGCTCAATGATGCGCATGGGCTCGATGGGTGGATTGGGTTTGAAGCTGATCACAATGACCCCTGGCGAGGCATCAACCTTGACCACGCCATAAGGCACGCTGAGAACGCGCAAGCGGTGCACGTCCATCAAGGTTTGGGCCTGTGCGGGCAGCTTGCCAAAGCGGTCGACTATTTCTTCTAGCAAACCATCAATTTGATCGGTGGTTTTGGCAGTGGCCAATTTTTTGTAAAAAGACAAACGCAAATGCACATCGCCGCAGTAGTCGTTGGGCAGCAGGGCAGGCGCGTGCAAATTGATGTCGGTGGCGGCAGACAAGGGGCTGAGCAAGTCGGGTTCTTTGCCGGCCTTCAAGCAGCGCACCGCTTCGTTCAACATTTCGTTGTAAAGCTGGAATCCAATTTCCAGCATGTTGCCGCTTTGGTTTTCGCCCAACACTTCGCCTGCACCGCGTATTTCCAAATCGTGCATGGCCAAATAAAAGCCACTGCCCAACTCTTCCATTTGCTGAATGGCGTCTAAGCGCTGTGCGGCTTGTTTGGTCAGGCCGTCAATTTCAGGCACCATCAAGTAGGCATAGGCTTGGTGATGGCTTCGGCCCACACGGCCGCGCAATTGGTGCAACTGCGCCAAGCCAAATTTGTCGGCACGCGAAATCACAATGGTGTTGGCAGTGGGCACATCAATGCCGGTTTCGATGATGGTGGAGCACAGCAAAATGTTGTAGCGCTGCGCCACAAAATCGCGCATCACTTTTTCTAATTCGCGCTCGGGCATTTGGCCGTGGGCTACCGCAATGCGCGCTTCGGGCAATATCTCTTCAAGCTTTTGCCGGCGGTTTTCGATGGTCTCGACTTCGTTGTGCAAGAAGTAAACTTGTCCGCCGCGTTTCAATTCCCGCAGAACGGCTTCGCGAATCACGCCCACGCCTTCGTTGCGCACAAATGTTTTGATGGCCAAGCGGCGCTGTGGTGCAGTGGCAATGACACTCAAATCCCGAATGCCTTCAAGGGCCATGCCCAAGGTGCGGGGAATGGGTGTGGCTGTGAGTGTCAGTACATCCACTTCCGCGCGCATGGCTTTCATGGCTTCTTTGTGGCGCACGCCAAAGCGGTGCTCTTCGTCAATCACCAACAAGCCCAGGTTTTTAAATTTGGTCGATTCGCTCAGCAGTTTGTGGGTGCCCACCACAATGTCCACAGTGCCATCGGCTAGCCCTTTGAGGGCCTCGTTCACTTCTTTGCCAGAGCGGAATCGCGACACTTCAGCCACCTTCACAGGCCACTTTGAGAAACGATCTTTCAAAGTTTGAAAGTGTTGTTCTGCCAGCAAAGTAGTGGGTGCCAGGATGGCCACTTGTTTGCCACCTGTTACGGCCACAAAGGCGGCACGCAATGCCACTTCGGTTTTGCCAAAGCCCACATCGCCACACACCAAGCGGTCCATGGGGCGAGGGCTGATCATGTCTTGTATGACGGCATGGATGGCCGCGTTTTGATCGGCGGTTTCTTGGAAGCCAAAGTCGTTGGCAAACACTTCGTAGTCTTGTGGGCTGTAACGGAAAGGGTGACCTTCGCGGGCAGCGCGCCTTGCATAAATGTTTAGCAACTCGGCTGCCGAGTCACGCACTTGCTCGGCCGCTTTGCGTTTGGCTTTTTCCCACTGGCCACTGCCCAAGCGGTGCAAGGGTGCTTCGTCGGCACTGACACCTGTGTAGCGACCAATCAGTTGCAATTGGCTGACAGGCACATACAGCGTGGCTTTGTCGGCATATTCCAAATGCAAAAACTCTTGCAGCGCTGGCGTGCCGTCTGGGTTCTTCTCGCCCAAATCCATGTTCACCAATCCGCGGTAACGCCCAATGCCGTGGGCGTTGTGCACCACGGGGTCGCCCACATTGAGCTCCGACAAATCTTTGATAAGCGCTTCAACGTCGCTCACCTGTTCTTGTTTTTTCCTTCGGCGCGTACTGACGCCCGCCGCAAAGAGCTCGGTCTCTGTGACCAAATCAATGCCGGCTTCAAACCAATGAAAGCCCGAATTCAAAGCTGCAGTGGCAATGCCTATTTTTTCATCGCTGGCTTGAAACTCTTGGAGGTCATCAAAGGCGGGCGGGTTGACGCCCCCTGCACGCAAAAAATCGAGCAAGCTTTCGCGCCGGCCCGAGCTCTCTGCCAAAATCAACACCCGATGGGGCGTGCTTTGAATGTGCGCCTGCAATTTGCTCAATGGCTCTTCTGCGCCGCGCACCACCGTGAGGTCGGGCAGGGCTTGGGCCAGCGTATTGTCGGCATTGCCTTCTGCACTGTCTGGCGCTACCAGCCTCAAGGCCAGCTGTGCATGTTGGTTGGTGCCCGTGTAAAACTGCTCGGCCGATAGAAACAAAGCTTCGGGCGGCAACGCGGGACGCTCAGGATCGCCTTGTACCAAGCGATAGCGGTCTTTGGTGTCTTGCCAAAATCGTTGAAAGGCTGGCTCTAAATCGCCATGCAGAACCAAGGTGGCAGGCGTGTCACTGCCTGCGCCCAGGTAATCAAATACCGTGGCCGTTTGTTCAAAGAACAGCGGCAAATAATATTCAATGCCCGCAGTGGCCACCCCATGACCAATGTCTTTGTAGATGCGGCTTTTGGTGGGATCGCCATCTAGCAACTCGCGCCACCGACTGCGAAATTTGGCCCGTGCCGCTTCATCCATGGGGAATTCACGGCCAGGCAACAAGCGCACCTCGGGCACAGGGTACAAGCTGCGTTGGGTATCGGGGTCAAAGGTGCGGATGGAGTCAATTTCGTTGTCAAACAAATCGACCCGATAGGGCACTTGCGAGCCCATGGGAAACAAATCAATCAGGCCCCCCCGCACGGCGTATTCGCCCGGGCTGACCACTTGGCTCACATGGTTGTAGCCTGCCAACGTGAGCTGAGCCTTGAGCTTGGCTTCGTCTAGCTTTTGTTTGGTCTTGAATTGGAAGGTGTAGCCCGCCAAAAACGAAGGTGGCGCCAAGCGGTACAAAGCGGTGGTGGCTGGAATGAACACCAAGTCTGCGCCTTCGGCTTTGTCGCGCTGGTTAATGCGCCAAAGCGTGGCCAAGCGTTCGCTGATCAGGTCTTGGTGGGGCGAAAAGGTGTCGTAGGGTAGCGTTTCCCAGTCGGGAAAAATGGCGCTGCGCAGGCCGGGTGCAAAGAAGGCCACTTCGTACATCAGCCGCTGGGAATCTGCGGCGTCTGAGGTAACCACCGCCGTGAGGCGACCCTGGGTTTTTTCGCGTTCGGCCAATTGGGCCAATAGCACGGCGTCTGCCGATCCCATGGGACGGGGCAGGGTGAAGCGTTTTCCTAAGCTAAGCGCGGGTAATTGCATGAACTCCAATAGTATAGTTGGCGTATTGGCACTCCTAAGCGACTCACGGTGAACCCTTCTGACATTGAAAGCCTTCAAGATCCTGCATACACAGCCCCTGTGGCGCGGTGTTTTGCGCTGGTGCCTTGTGCGGGCTCGGGTTCGCGCGCCGGCACGCTCAAGCCCAAGCAGTACGAGCACATTGCCGGCCAAAGCATGGTGATGCACACCTTGGCGGCACTGCAGTCGGTCAGCAGGTTGCAACAAATAGTGGTGGTGGTGTCGCCAGACGATGCACACGAGTGGCCAGATACTGCGGTGCAGCGCATGTACTGCGGCGGAGCTACCCGCGCCGAGTCTGTGTTCAATGGCTTGAGTCAATTGCTGTCAGAGGGCGTCAAAGATCCGCAAGGGGTTCAGGCTAGCGATTGGATTTTGGTTCACGATGCTGCGCGTTGTTTGATCACCGATTTGGAAATCAACCGATTGATCGATGCGTGCATCGACGATGAAGTGGGCGGCTTGTTGGCCTTGCCATTGCCCGATACTTTAAAAGCCGCGGTCAATGGCCGCGTGAGCCAAACCTTGCCGCGCCAAGACAAATGGCTGGCACAAACGCCGCAAATGTTCAGAGCCGGTGCATTGCACGCGGCTTTGTTGGCCAAGTCTGCCGAACAGTTTGAAGGCATTACCGATGAAGCCAGTGCCATGGAAATGGCGGGCTTTGCGCCCAAATTGGTGGTGGGCAGCTCGCATAATTTCAAAGTCACATATCCGCCCGATTTTGCATTGGCCAAAGATTTGCTCAGGAGCAGAACATGAACATTCGAGTTGGTGAAGGCTGGGACACACACGCCTTGGTTGAAGGCCGTCCTTTGATGTTGGGCGGCGTTCAAATTCCATTTGAAAAAGGTTTGTTAGGTCACTCTGATGCCGATGTGCTTTTGCACGCCATTACCGATGCGCTTTTGGGCGCTGCAGGTTTGGGCGACATTGGCCAGCACTTTCCAGACACCGATGCCACCTACAAGGGGGCCGATTCGGTGGTGCTCTTGAAGAAAGCCTGTCAACACGTGAAGCAATTGGGTTGGCAGATTGCAAATGTTGACTGCACCATCGTTGCGCAACAACCCAAACTGGCGCCGCATCGATCAGACATTCGCTCGTCCATTGCCAAAGCCTTGGGCGTGACCGAATCGCAGGTGAATGTGAAAGCCAAAACGGCCGAGAAAATGGGCCCTGTGGGTGAGGGCCTGAGCATGGAAGCTAGGGCAGTGGTTCTAATCCACAAGCACTGAAATACAAGGCTTACTGGGCGGCCCAACCGCCATCCATGTTCCAAGCCACGCCGCGAATGTTGTTGCCCACAGGCGAGCAGAAAAACACCGCCAGCTCGCCCAACTCTTCGGGCGTGGTGAATTGCAGAGAAGGCTCTTTTTCACCCAGCAGCAACTTGGTTGCGTCTTCGTTAGACAAACCCAATGCAAGGGCCTTGGCATCCACTTGTTTTTGAACCAAGGGTGTGAGCACCCAGCCTGGGCAAATGGCGTTGCATGTGACGCCAGAGGTGGCGTTTTCCAATGCCGTCACTTTGGTCAGGCCCACAATGCCGTGCTTGGCGGCCACATAGGCCGATTTTTCTGCAGAACCCACCAAGCCGTGAACGGAAGCTACATTGATGATGCGGCCCCAGTTGGCCTTTTGCATGGCAGGCAACACAGCGCGCGAGGCGTGGAAGGCGCTGGACAAATTGATGGCAATGATGGCGTCCCAACGCTCAACCGGAAAATTCTCAATGCGGGCCACATGCTGAATGCCCGCGTTGTTCACCAAAATATCGACGCGCCCAAACTTGTCCTCGGCAAACTTCACCATGGCGTCAATTTCTGCGGGCTTGGTCATGTCGGCACCGTGGAAGGCCACTTGGGCGCCCAAGGCGGTAATTTCTGCCTCAGGTCCGGCATGGTCGCCAAAACCGTTTAAAACAATGTTGGCACCCTGTTTGGCCAAGGCTTTGGCAATGCCCAGGCCAATGCCACTGGTTGAGCCTGTCACGAGTGCGGTTTTGCCCTTGAGCATGGTGGTTCTCCGAATGAATTACGATGTGGAAAAGTGAATTATGGCGCGTCAATGCCCTTGGGGCTGATGGCTGTCGTCAAAAACTAAGAAACGAAACCCTGCATGTCAGAACTTGCCCTAGATCCCGTCCTTGATCCAGTCCTTGATTTTGTGTCGTGTCCCGACCCAAATGGCACGCACCGCATGGCCTATTGGTCATGGGGCGAATCGAGTGCATCGCATGTGGTGGTGTGTGTGCACGGCCTAACCCGACAGGGGCGCGATTTTGATTTGCTGGCTCAGGGCTTGGTGGCCTCTGCCAAGAAGGCCAATTTGCCGGCCATCAGGGTTATTTGTCCCGATGTGGTGGGGCGTGGCCAAAGCGAGTGGTTGAAAGACCCCATGGCTTATCACTTTGCACAATACGCAAGCGACATGGCGGTCATGCTGCAAAGCCTGCACGCACAGCAACCCATTGAGCACTTAGATTGGGTTGGCACCAGCATGGGCGGCGTGATCGGCATGTTGTTGGCTGCCCAGCCTTTGCCCACCCCTATCCGTCGTTTGGTGCTCAATGACATTGGGCCTGTGGTGTCGTGGGCCTCCATCTTGAATATGAAAAACTATGTGGGGAAAGTGGGTCGATATCAAAGCTTGCAAGACGCGGCCAATGCCATGTGGGAAATTTCCAAATCTTTTGGACCTCACACCCCAGAAGAATGGTTGGCATTGTCAAAGCACATGGTTCGCACATTGGAAGATGGCGCACTCTCTTTGCATTACGACCCGGCCATCGGTGTGCCTGTTCGCGCAGTCACACAAGAAAAAGCGCAAGCCGGGGAGGCCGCGCTCTGGCAGGTTTACGATCTGATTGCTTGCCCCACCTTGCTTATTCATGGCGCGCTATCGGAGCTGTTGAGTTTGAGTGCTGTGCAAGACATGCAGCAGCGCGGCCCACGGGCCCAAGTGGCCACCATCCAAGGGGTGGGTCATGCACCCACCCTCACGCACGAGGACCAAATAGACATTGTTCGGCGGTTTTTAGGACTGCATGCATGACTGAAGGTATCGATGATGTTCTCAACAGGGCCAGGGCATTTGCCGAGCCCTTTTTGGCAGGTGAGTCTTTAGACACCGGCGAGAACATCCTCGACCACGCCGATGCGGTTGTGGCTATTTTGAACACCCTGAACAGCGGCAACGATGTGAAGGCCGCCAGCTACTTGGTGTACGCCTGTCCGCATTTGAGCCGGCCGCAAGAAGTGATTGCCAAAACCTTTGGCAATGAGTTTGCTTTGCTTGCTGTTGAAACCACCAAGTTGATCGAAGTGCAACGCATGTCGCGCGCTGCCACGTCTGCTGCGAAGCTGCAAAACGATCCGCGATCGCAAACAGAAAATGTGCGCAAAATGCTGCTGGCGTTCAGCAAAGATTTGCGCGTCATCATGTTGCGCTTGGCCTCTCGTTTGCAAACGCTGCGCTATTTTGCAAGTGTCAAAAAAGAAGTGCCTGCAGCCTTGGCCAAAGAGTCTTTGCAAGTCTTTGCACCGCTGGCCAATCGATTGGGCATTTGGGAAATCAAATGGGAACTGGAAGATCTGTCCTTTCGATATTTGGAACCCGATACCTACAAAAAAATTGCCAAATTGCTGCACGAAAAACGCGTTGAGCGTGAACTCAATATGCAGCATTTGCGCGAGCAAGTCCAAACTGAACTGGCCGTACAAAACATTCGGGCGGTGGTTCAAGGTAGACCCAAACACATCTACAGCATTGTCAAAAAAATGCGCGGCAAGTCGCTCGATTTTTCGCAGGTGTTTGATATTCGGGCTATGCGCGTCATAGTGCCCAACGTGGCCGATTGTTATGAGGCACTCAGTTGGGTTCACTCCAACTTTGCGCCCATCGTTTCTGAGTTTGACGACTACATAGCCAAGCCCAAAGCCAATGGCTACCAATCCTTGCACACTGTGGTGCGCGACGATCTGGGGCGACCCATCGAAATTCAAATTCGCACGCAAGCCATGCACGATCACGCAGAGCACGGCGTGGCTGCGCATTGGGCCTACAAAGAGGCCGGTGCCAAAGGCTACGTGGGCGTCAGTGCCAACAGCGATTACGACGCCAAGATAGCGGTGCTGAGGCAGTTGTTGGCTTGGGAAAGGGAGATGTCCTCCGATGCCACGCATGCCGGTCAAGCGGCTGAAGATGCTGCTTTGTTTGACGATCGCATTTATGTGCTCACGCCCAATGCCGCCATTGTGGAGTTGCCCAAAGGCGCCACGCCCATCGACTTTGCCTACACCGTGCACACCAACTTAGGCCACCGCTGCCGCGGCGCCAAAGCCGATGGCGTGATGATTCCCTTGAACACGCCACTGCAAAACGGTCAAACCGTTGAGGTGATCACGGTGAAGGAGGGCGGCCCCTCGCGCGATTGGCTCAACACCGATTTGGGTTATTTGGTCAGCCACCGTGCTCGCGCCAAAGTGCGGGCTTGGTTCAATGCATTGATTACGGACGAGAGCATTGCCAAGGGGCGCGAGGCTGTTGAAAAGATTTTGCAGCGCGAAGGCAAAACGGCCATCAAGTTGGAAGACTTGGCTTCTGACTTGGGATTTAAGTCGGCCGAAGCGCTGTTTGAAATTGTGGGCAAAGACGAATACTCCTTGCGCAACATCGAGGTGTTTTTAAGGCCACCAGAACCGGTGATGCAGCCAGACGATTTTGTGCTGCTCAAAAAATCGCGCGCGGTGCCAGCCAAATCGCAATCAGGTGTGTTGGTGGTGGGAGTCGATTCTTTGCTCACACAGTTGTCCAAATGCTGCCGCCCTGCGCCGCCCGATGCCATCAGTGGTTTCGTCACGCGCGGCAAGGGCGTGAGCATTCACCGAGACGACTGTCGCACATTTCAATCCCTGCTGGCCAAGCATGGCGAGCGGGTGATAGAGGTGCGCTGGGGTGTGCAAAAAGTGGGACAAAATTTAGTGTATCCGGTGGAGGTGTCGGTGGCAGCCTCAGATCGTCAAGGCCTGCTCAGAGACATTTCTGAGGTCTTTGCCAAGGAAAAAATGAACGTGGTGGGGGTGCAGACGCAGTCGGTGAAGGGCACCGCCTGGATGACCTTTACGGTGGAGGTGGCCGATGCGTCCCTCTTGAAAAAAGTCATGCAGAGTGTGAAATCGGTCTCGGGGGTGAGCTTGGTCAAGCGCAATTAAGCCGGCTATGTAGAGAAACGGGCCTATTTTTTGATGCTACAATGCGGGCTGAATTTGTAGGCGCGTAGCTCAGCTGGTTAGAGCACCACCTTGACATGGTGGGGGTCGTTGGTTCGAGTCCAATCGCGCCTACCAACATTCATTGGCTTCAATCAAAAGCCGTCACTGATTTAAATCCCCAAGTATTGAAAATGTATTGAAGCTCAAGTTTTGTACTGAGAGCAACAACACTGGCAGGAAGCAGGCCAGCAGGGCGCATCAGTCGTAAGTCAACGCCCCGCGCCCCAACAATTTTTCTGCCACGATCGCGTCGAAGATGCTTTCAACCTCCGTGAAATGTTTGCGCATGCCAATCACAGGTTGGATCACCCCGCGGGCCATGACCTCCATCGTTTCGATCAGTTCGGTTCGTGTGGAATGGCGCGACCCGGTGACGATTTTTTCGGTCAGTATCAGCTGGCGGATCGGAATTTGAATATCGCCCTTGCCAACCCCAATCACCACTGCGCGGCCAGAGGTGGTCAAGCTGTCATAGGCCACCTGGAAAGTTTGAGCGTGGCCAACGTAGTCGATGGCCGCGTCCACACCACGCCCGTCGGTTAGCTTTTTAACAGCGCCCACCAAGTCGGTTTCTCGTCTGGCATGAACCACCTCATCGGCACCCCATTTGCGCGCTAGCGCCAGCTTTTCGTCTGACACATCCATGGCGATTACCCGTGCGCCAAAGGCCTTAGCCACTTGCACGCCATGGATGCCTACCCCGCCACCAGCGCCAATTAGTAAGACATTGTCATGCGGGTTCACGCGGGCACGCTCTTTCATGCAATGCCAATTGGTATTGACCGCATCGGTGGCCATGGCCGCCGCCTCATAACTCAAGCCCTTGGGAATGAGCAAAAAGTTTTCTACCGGCAAACTGACGTATTCGGCATAGCCGCCGTCGCGATGCACCCCCACATGGCCCTTGAATGCCTCGCACAGCGTTTCACGCCCACCACGGCACCAACGGCAACGCTGGCAAGTGAGATAGAAATACACCGCACAAGCGTCACCCACCTTGAGTTCGGTCACATCCGATCCGACTTCAACGATGTCACCACCCAACTCGTGGCCCATGATACGGGGCGCCTCGCCCCCAAAACTGCCTGTGCGCATATTCAGCAGTGTCAGGCCAACACCCGCTGCCCGGACACGCATCACGGCCTCCCTGGGACCCGGCTTGGGATCGGGCCGATTCATCAGCACCGACTTTTCACCCCACTTTTGAACCACCATTGCTTTCATAAAGATCTCCAAAGCCAGCTTTGTCTGTCCGTCTTCAAATGGTTTGAGACAGATCTTCTAATTTTTTTACAAGGAAAAATTAACTTAATTTATTTCCTGACCCTGATCTTTATAAACTCTGCCATGAAGACTGGCAAGTCCACATAGCACCTATAGTCAATAGGAAAAAGTTATCAGTAAAGGCCTAAAAGGTTGCGAAACCCTTCAGCCTCAGGTGTCGCTTTGAATTAGTTTTTCAGCGGTAGCGCACCTTCATCAGCAAAATAATCAACGCCAAACTGGTGGTGATCGTGTTGGCAATGATGATGGGCCAGGCCTCCATCAAGATCCCGTAAACCAGCCAAAGCGCCACGCCCGTCGTGAATAAACTGTACATGCTCAGTGAAATGCCACTCACATCCCGAGTTCGGAAGGTCTGCCAGGCCTGCGGCACAAAGCTGGCGGTGGTCAAGATGGCGGCCACAGAGCCAACCCAGTCGATGAGGTTCATGTGTGCGGGTACGTTGAGGCGCTGACTTATCCGGCGTCAGCGTAAGTTAAACAAATAGAATTGATTGAATGAGATATTAATTTATTTCCTATGCCTCCAGTGATGACTGAAGGCAAGGGGGGGCTGTTTAAATGGGCATCACCCTTAGTTTCCTCTATAGTATTCTCCAGGCTTAAGCTTTATCTTTGATTAAAGAGTGTTGTGTTTTTTGGGGTTTCATGCGTCCTTTTGAAGAAAAATTGAGTGAGCTAGAGGCGCGCTTGCTTCAAGACCTTGCTTGGCTAGAATTGCCTGCCAAGCAGTGGGTCGTTGAAAGAATGCATAACGGCTCTCCAGTTTTGGAGGTTGCAATCATCGGTGGCGGTATGGCTGGCTTGTCGGCAGCCGGTGCGCTCAAGATGTTGGGTATTCAAGCGCTTGTCTTTGACAAATCGCCAGAGGGTTTTGAAGGACCTTGGGTGACCACTGCGCGCATGGAAACATTGCGATCACCCAAGCAGCTGACAGGTCCTGCACTGGGCATTCCGTCACTCACATTTCGCGCATGGTATGAATGCCAGTATGGGCTCACTGCCTGGGATGAACTTGACAAAATTCCACGCGTGCAGTGGATGGATTACTTGCGTTGGTATCGAAAAGCCTTGAACCTACAAGTTCTCAATTTGCATGAAGTCAAAAAAGTCCTTCCGCGTGCTGATCAGTTGGTTGAACTGCATATTCAAACGCCAGCAGGTTTGCAAACTTTTTATGCGCGCCGCTTAATCATGGCAACAGGGCGTGACGGTCTGGGCGGCGCTTATTTGCCAGACATTGCAAAAACAATTCCAACTCAATATTGGGCGCATTCATCCGATGCACTCGACTACAGCACCTTGCGCAATAAGCGGGTGGGGGTGGTGGGTGCTGGCGCTTCAGCCATGGACAGCGCCGCAACCGCATTGGAAGAGGGCGCGTCGCAAGTCGATCTCATTGTGCGGAGATCGGATTTGCCGCGTATCAACAAAGGCAAAGGTGCAGGCAATGCAGGCATGGTTCAAGGCTTTGCCAATTTAAGTTCCGAATGGAAATGGCGAATCAGGAATTATTTAAGCACCCAACAAGTGCCTTCGCCCAGAGGAAGTACGCTGAGAGTTTCACAATTTACTAATGCCAAATTCAATCTGGGGTGTGCACTAGAGAAAATTGAAATCGTGAATGAAAAAGTTGTCGTTAAAACGTCTCGCGGTACATTTATCCTAGACTTTTTAATTTTTTCAACGGGGTTCAAAATTGACTGGTTGAGTCGACCTGAATACGCTGCGATTGCGCCACACGTTTTGTCTTGGGGCAATCGCCTTCAAACACCAGAAGAGCCTGGCACCCAAGAAATGATTGACTCGCCAGATTTAGGCCCAGGCTTTGAGTTTTTAGAAAAAACGCCAGGTGCATGTCCAGGCCTGTCCCGCATTCATTGCTTCTGCTATCCGGCCGCTTTAAGTCACGGAACTGTTTCTGGCGATATACCGGCCATCAGTGATGGCGCAAAAAGATTGGCAAAGAGCATTGCTTCACATTTTTACAAGGAAGATGTTGAAACTCATTTTGAGCGCATGAAAGCTTATGCTGAGCCAGAATTGTTGGGAGACGAATGGACGCCTGCAACCCCACCCCAAGCTTAAAAAACTTCATTCTAAGGAAGCAATATGTTAAATCAGAGTCCATCCGACACGCTTGATCGATTGGTTGGTTTGTTACCTCAAAGTCAAACTTATGCCACAAGGCACGAGCGTGAAAAAGTAGTTTTGGCCACGCAGGGCAGTGAAGATGGCTTGTTTGACCCATCCTTGCCTGGATTGAGTGTCGAGGAGCGACTTTGTGTTGCGCTTTATGCATGCTTGCTCACCCCTTCGCCAGATTTGGCAGCGGAGTATGAAAGCCGGTTGCAAAAATTGGGTGCCAACTTGCAGACAATTCTTTTGATTCAAAAGTCAGATATTCAAAGCATTGGCAATGCTCGCCTAGCGGCCATGTTGAACTTCACGCGCACCCTTATTACCAAACCCATCAATGCCGATAAGTTGGCTTTGTCTGCGTTGCCAGAGGCGGGCCTCAGCACCCCTGAAGTAGTGACATTGGCGCAACTCATTTCATTTGTGTCTTACCAAGTTCGCTTGGCCGCGGGCCTGCGTGCTATGAAGGCATTGGAGTTGTCATCATGAGTACCCCCATTCACATTCATGGCTTCACCAACGACACACTGGGTTGGAAGGCTTGGCTCGATGTCGTGCAATTGGCGCAAGCGACACCTGCACAGATGTCTGTTTTAGAAGAAAGCCACCCCAAAGCCAAAGAGTCTGATTACTATTTATTTTTAGTACACCAACCAGAAATTTTGCGTCAAAGATCTTTGGCTTTCAATGCCATCATGTATGCGCCTGGCGGTTTGTCGCGCGCAGAACGTGAACTTGCTTCAACCGTAGTCTCGCGAATCAATGGATGTGTGTATTGCGCATCTGTGCATGCCCAGAGGTTCGAGCAACTTGCCAAAAGACAAGATGTGATTGAACAGGTTTTTGAACAGCCAAACGGCGCTGGCACATCCGATCGTGAACGCGCCATCGTTGACTTCTCTATTGAACTCACACTCAACCCAGAGCATGTGAATGCTGATAGTGTTAAAAAATTAATTGATGCAGGTCTGCAAAATTCAGAAGTTTTAGACCTGATTCATTCAGTCGCTATTTTTGCTTGGGCCAATAGGCTTATGCTGAATTTGGGCGAGCCTATTTTCCCTTCAGCTTAATTGAAAGGCCTTTTTTCTATGTACAAACTATTAAGCAAACTCAAACCTATCGCATTGCTTTTGAGTGTTTCTTTAATGGGGGCAGCCCACGCCAATGATTGGCCTGCTGCTGGCAGACCTATTCAAATGACGGTGCCTTCGGCCGGCGGCGGTGGAACTGGCGATACCATTGCAAGACTGCTGGCAGAACAGCTTGCAATCAATTTAAAAACCAGCATCGTGATTGACAACCGTCCAGGCGCCAATGGCAACATTGGCGCTGCGGCTGCCGCAAAGTTTCAACCCGATGGTTATCGATTCTTGTTTTCTTGGGCAGGAACCTTGGCGGTCAACATTAACCTCTACGAAAAAATTGCCTACGATCCGCAAAAAGATTTCGACCCCATTGCGCTCATCTGCGATGTGCCAAATATTTTGGTTCTTAATTCAAACTTGCCTCCCAAAACCGTGAAGGAATTTGTGGCTTACACACAGGCCAATCCAGGAAAGTTGAATTTTGGCTCAACAGGTGTTGGCAGTTCTATGCACTTGGCAGGCGAATTGTTCATGCGTGAAACCGGTACCAAAATGGTTCATATTCCATTTAACGCACCTGGCACCGCTACCACCAATCTGCTCTCTAACGAAATTCAGTTGATGTTTCAATTGATTCCAGGCATTGCATCCCAAGTCAAAGCGGGAAGGGTCAATGCACTGGCGGTCATGGCACCTACACGATCGCCCGCATTGCCAGATGTACCAACCACCATCGAATTGGGTTTTCCTAAGTTGCAATCGACTACTTGGTTTGCTTTGTTGGCCCCTAAAGGCACTCCGCCAGAAATTATTTCGAGAATGAATTCAGAAGTGAACAAAATTCTCAAAGATCCTGCTTTCACCAAGCGCTTGGCCGAAATTGGTGCAACGCCTCTTGGCGGAACTCCCAAAGATCTCTCAGATCATTTGGGCTCTGAAATTGCCAAATGGGG
>Ga0214921_10003277_pt1 | contig 25017 bp, 28 predicted proteins | sample LL1505_MetaG_FD_177992 | JGI IMG/M metagenome (GOLD analysis project Ga0214921, IMG submission 177992) | Freshwater microbial communities from Lake Lanier, Atlanta, Georgia, United States - LL-1505 | ecosystem: Environmental > Aquatic > Freshwater > Lake | place: USA: Georgia | collected...
CAACACCCTCCTGCAGCCACAGCCAAGCCTACACAAACGCCTGGCCAACGCTCCACGAAGACGAAAAACCGCCCTCTGGTACCCAAATCGAGCCTTAATTTAGCGCCTATGGGGCAAAGCCCTCCCTGGGTTTCTGCATCCGCCACCTTCGCAGCCCGAGCAATTCTACCAACCGCCGCCGCTGGCAGCCCGGGCTGCGGCATCATCCCAACCGCCGCGAACTGCCCGTGCACAGTGATCCCCAGTGCTCTGCGGACTGGCGCAGGATGGATCACCAACCGTTCAATCGACCTGCGCGCGGCATTGAGCGGTTCCCCGCCCTGGGCTGCGACAACGCAAGCTGTACACCCGAAGCCCTCCGTCTGAATTGGGCAACCGCAATCCCACCCCTGACAAAATTAGCCCCCCGGGGATGGGATTCATGCTAAGGTAGATTTTGTTAAGGATGTGAATTCCATCCTTATAAAAAAATATCGCCTTATAATCATAAGATCAAATTGCGGAGCAATAAATCATGGAAATCCAGCGACCGCCGAGCGGCAACGACCTGTTTGATGCCGGCTATCTCGACTGGAAAGGCTGGGACCTCACTCAATTTGCGGCGCTGAGTGCCCGCGAGCGTAACTACTTCCAGCAGGAGGTGGCAGCCCTGCCAAAGCAGCAGATCCGCCGGGCCCTTGATGTCGGCTTCGGGCTCGGTGCCTTTCTGGCCTTCGGGCGTGAGCGGAACTGGCAGATGTCCGGCACAGAAGCCAGCCTCGAATTGGTCGAGGCCGCGCGCATCGCCGGGTTCGACGCCTATCCCGCAGACGCTCTGGCCTCGCTGCCGGCGGGAGATTTCGACCTGATTACGTGCTTCGACGTACTCGAACACATCCCGCTACAGGACATGACGGCGTTCCTGCTCACGCTGAAGGCGCGACTCTCGCCCGGCGGCGTGCTGCTCTGCCGATTTCCGAACGGCGATTCACCCTTCGGGCGGGCCTTCCAGAATGGCGATCCGACCCATTGCACCGTGTTGGGCGAGGCCCGCGTCAACCACGTCGCCCGGCAGGCCGGCCTTCAGGTCATCCGCTTCGCCGGTGAAGCCCGCCCGACTATAGATCGCTCATGGCGCATGGTGGTGAGCCGCCTCGTGGTACACACGCTCGAACGGACGCTGGAGCCGTGTATCAAGCGGGTGATGTTTCCGGGCTGGCGCTTCGCGCTTTTTTCGCCCAACAGCGTCGTCGCCTTCCGCACCCGCCAAGAGACTTAGTGGAGGCTCGATGACACGCCCCTCGCTCTGCTACCTCACTGTCAGCTATGCGGCTGACCTGGAGCGTTTCGCGCTGCTGCGGCACTCGCTCCGACTCTTCTCGCCGGATATCCCGCATTTGGTCTATGTCGACAGCGAGGATGTCCCGCTCTTCACGCGGCGATTCGGTGATGAGAGGGGCATCGACATCAGGCCGACGCTTGAGGTGCTGCCACCCGAGGTTGAGGCATCACGCCGGCTTTGGCGCAGTTGGCGTGGCAGGCTGCTCGACCGGTTGTGTTGGCGGCTGCACTTACACCGTTCATACAGTGGCTGGAAGCTGCAGCAAGTCGTCAAGCTGGAGGCTGCGCGGCGCGCGCCGGCCGAAGCAATTGTTTTTCTTGATTCTGACGTATTTCTCTGCGCTCCGACCAATGCAGACGTTTTTTTTGCAGAACATTGTTTACTGCTGCATGAAAGTGCAGCTGTCTTGTACGAAGATTATGCGTTTGAGACCGCCCGACAGATCATGATCTCTGGAAATCTGAGTTGCACGAGTGTGGCCTATAAGTACATTCATCAGTCGCCTCGATTTCTAAGGCGAACCGCAAGCGATTTGATCGAACACCTCGGCAGCGTGCATCCGAATTGGATTGAAAAATTCTTCGACACGCCAATGGCCTCTGAGTATAATTTGCTGGGCTGGGCGGTTCGGACGTTAAACCGCTACGAAGGCTATCATCGGGAGACGCTTCCCGCCGAAGGCTGGGCCTATGAGGTGAAAAGGCCCGGAGATCTGGCGGGGATGATAGCCACTTGCCGGCAAGAACAGGGCGCGCGCCGGTTCTTCCTGGTGCAGTCGAACATGGGACTAGAAGCCGCCAATTATATCCCGATGGTGACCCAGATGCTCGATGAACTGGCGGCGTATCGCCCGTTCTAGCAGTCTGTCGGGTTCCCACCCACTGGCGGATATTGCACCCTTCTGGCATTGCGACCATCGTTCCGTACAACCGTGACCAGACCCTCCTGCTGCCGCCCGACGATTTGGCGCATGTCGTGGTGGCGGCGGTGGAGCTTTTGCCGCTGACATCGTTCCCCGTGAACCCGCAGGCTGGCGGCAAACCGCAATATCATCCGCGGCGGATCGAGCAGGCGACGCTTCGTGATATTGGCCGGCGCTTCGTGGCGGCGAAGCTGCACCTGGATCACGATACGATCGCGGTGTTTCGGCGGGCCAACAAGGTGGCCTTTGAGGCGGCTCTGGCCGGCGTGGACGCCTGCCAGAGCCGCCTGATGCAGCCTCGCCGCCGGAGCGACAGAGCAACCTGACCGAAACAGACAGCGCGCTGATGCGCCATTCGGACGCGCATGACCACCGCCAAGCCTACAACGCGCAGGCCGTGGTCTGCGCCGACGACTCGCAACTCATCCTGGCGGCCAAGCTGGAGACAGACCATACCAAAACCCGCTACGATACACGCGAACAGGCCATCGAATGGGTCTTCGGCATCGTCAAAAGCGTTATGGGCTTCCGCCGCTTCCACCTGCGCGGCCGGCGCAATATCGGCAGCGAATGCCTGCTGATCTCCCTCGCCTATAATTGCAGGCGGCTCCACCGCCTGCAGGCCGCGTGAACACCATGAGTGGTTACGCGACGCAGCGGCCGCGACCGGAAGCAGACAGACTGCGAGATGAAATTTTCCCATGAATTACGATGTAATTTAGATGAAAGAAATTGGCGCGCCGGGCCATATCAGCCCCGGCTGACCCGCAGGAATAGCCGAAGCCTCGCTCCGCCCCTGACGGCGCATCCAAACGAGGCAAATCCTCACACGGCGCTATCCGAGAAAAACTATGTCGGCTTAGGCCCCCGTGCCCCATGATGCCCCCCATGATGCCGTCGAGGCATTTCCTCCCGCGTCACCGCCTGATCGCCATTGGCGTCCATGGCGCGGAAGCGGGCTTCGACCTGTGGCCGCATCTCCTCCAGGGTCACCTTGCCATCGCGATTGGCGTCGAGCGCGCGGAAGCGCGCATCGGCCATGCGTTGGGCGTGTTCGGCGTGGTCGTGGCCGGGCGGGCCGCGGCGCGCGCCGTCGCCGGGGCCACGGCGGAGGGTGCGGAATTCCTCGGGGGTGAGGAAGCCGTCGCGATTGGCATCGGCCTCGGTGAAGCGGGTTTGGGTGCGGGCCCAGACTTCGTCGAGGGTCACGCGGCCATCGGCGTTGGTGTCCATGGCGTTGAACATACGATTGTGGTCGGGGCCTGGAGGGGAGACAGGCTGGGCCAGGGCGGGCAGGCCCAGGCTGAGCAGTAGGGCCGTCAGCAGCAGGGCCTTGGCCAGATTGGATCGTTGCATCACATCGCTCCTTTACGGGTTTATGTGCCAGTATGGTGCATGCGGGATGTAACGCGACCATCGCGCTGTCGTGAGGAAGTGTGACAGAGACCACCCAGGATTTGCTGCTTGGCGGAAGAGTGCGGTTGGAGCAACCGGCCAAGGGGCTGCGCGCCGCCATCGATGCGGTATTGCTGGCCGCCGCCATCCCTGCCCGCGCGCCTGAGGCGGTGCTGGAGTTGGGCTGCGGCACTGGCGCGGCGCTGCTCTGCCTGGCCGCGCGGGTGCCGGGGCTGGCGCTGCATGGGGTGGAGTTGGATGCGGGGCTGGCGGAGATTGCCCGGCGCAATGCCGAGGGGCTGGGGGCCAGTATTGTGGCCGGGGATATTCGCGGGGCGCTGCCGGAATGCCGACATGCCTTTGCCAATCCGCCCTATTGGCCGGGGGGCAGCGCCTCGCCCATCGCGCTGCGGCGCAATGCGGCGCATGAGGCCGAGGCTGGGCTGGAGGATTGGGCGGGGGCCCTGGCGCGCGGGCTGGTGCCTCGGGGCACGGCGAGCATGATTTTACCGGCGGCGCGCTTCGGCCAGGCGGCGGCGGCGCTACGGGGGGCGGGGTGTGGCAGCCTGACGATGCTGCCGCTCTGGCCCCGCACCGGGGTGGCGGCCAAGCGGGTGATTCTGCAGGCGATCAAGGGCGGGCGGGGGCCGGACCGGATTTTGCCCGGGCTGGTTCTCCATGCGGCCGATGGCAGCTTTACCGCCGCGGCAGAGGCGGTGCTGCGGCACGCCGAGGCACTTCCAAGCTGAGTGGGCGGGTTTGGCTGTTTAGCGATCATGGCTGCTTGACCAGGGGGCTGGGGGTGCCCACACCCAAGGGCATGAAACGATTATTGCCTGTCATGTTGTGGTTGCTGGCGGTGATCCTGCCGGGAATGGCGCAGCTTCCCGTATCCCCGGCCGGAAGCGCGCCTGTGGCTGCTGCCGCTGGCGCCACTCCAACCACATCAACTGCAGCGCCGGCAGAGCCGGATCTGCAGCACCTGCTGGAGACGCTGCGCGACGATCGCCGGCGGGCGGAACTCATCGCCTTGTTGGAGGCGGTGACAACGGCGCAGCGAAGAGAGGCGCCAGCTGGGGCCCCCGCCGCCGCCCAGCCCCCGGCCGAAGCGCCCATCCTGGTCCCCAACACTGAGCGGATCAGCGCCGCGATCGACGCTGTGGCGACACAGATTGGTTCCGCCACCGATCTGCAGGGGATTCTGGCCTGGCTGCGCGGCATGGTGAGTGACAAGATGCTTCAAGGCATGGTGCTGGAGTTGGGCTGGAAGCTGCTGCTGGTCTTCGGCCTGGGTATGCTGACCGAGCAACTGAGCAAGCTTCTGCTGCGCCGCTGGGCCGGGATGCTGGACATGCGAGCGCCGCCTGAGGGCGCGCAGAACGCCATGCTGCGCCGGGCACCCTTCGTCGCAGCGCGGCTGCTGCTGGATCTGGCGCCGGTGCTGGCGTTTTGGCTGGTGGCGCAGGTGACCATTCCGCAATTGCCGGGATGGCCGTCGCAACGGGTCATCATCTGGACGGTGGCCAATGCCTATATCTTCGCGCGCGGCGTGATGGTGGTGGTGCGGCTGCTGTTCAGCCCGGCCAGCAACCATTTGCGGCTGCTGCCCTGCGCCGATGAAACCGCAGCCTATGTGACGGTGTGGATGCAGCGCATCGCGCTCGTCTCGGTCACCGCCTATGCCGCGAGTGAGTTTGCCCTGCTGCTGGCCATGCCGCTCTCGGTGCAGAATGGGATGCTGCGGGTGGGCTCGTTGGTGGTCTCGGTGCTGGCTGCCATCATGGTGCTGCAGAACCGCCAGCCGGTGGCGCGTTTGCTGGCAGCGCCGCCACTGGCGGAGGGCGAGGTGCCCGATCGCGCCCGGACGATGATGCGCCGCCTGCGCGACATGCTGGCCGATGCTTGGCATGTGCTGGCCATCCTGTGGGTGGTGGCGCTCTGGGCCACCTGGGCGATGGCGCTCAATTATGGCTTCGACCGGCTTCTGCGGGCCAGCGTGCTGACCGTGCTGGTGGTGGTGGTGGCCAAGCTGAGTGATGAGGCGACCCGCCGGCTGCTTGATGGCGCCTTTCGTATTAGTGCCGATTTCTCCGGCCGCTTTCCAGGGCTGGAGGCGCGGGCCAATCGGTATCTGCCGGGGCTGAAGGGGCTGATCGGCGTGCTGATCGCGCTGGTGACCGTGGTGACGCTGCTGGAGGTATGGGGCTTGGATGCCTTCTCCTGGTTCCGTCATGGCCGGGTGGGGGCCAGGCTGCTTGGCTCGGTGACGTCGGTCTCGATCACGCTGCTGCTGGCATTTTTGGTGTGGGAGGTGGCCAATGCGGCCATTGCCCGCCATCTCCACCGGCTTTCCGCCAATGCCGCCACTGCGCGCTCGGCCCGGGTCCGCACGCTGCTGCCCATGCTGCGCACGGTACTGGGCATTGTGGTGACCATTTTCATCACGCTCAATGTGCTGGCCGAGATCGGGGTGAATGTGGCGCCGCTGCTGGCCGGTGCGGGTGTTATCGGCCTGGCCGTCGGCTTTGGTTCACAGACATTGGTGCGTGATGTCATCACCGGGGTGTTCCTGCTGTTCGAGGATGCGGTGGCGGTGGGCGATGTGGTGACGCTGGGCGGGCTGAGCGGCACGGTGGAGCAATTGTCCATCCGCTCCATCCGGCTGCGGGCGGTCAATGGTGATGTCCATATCATCCCCTTCTCGGCGGTGACGACGGTGACCAACCAGACGCGCGACTATGGCTATGCCATGCTCGATCTGGTGGTGGATTACGAGGCGGATACCGACCTGGTGGCGGCGGCATTGAGCGAGGTTGGCAGCGGAATGCGCGCTGATGATGCCTGGAGCGGCAGCATCATGGCGGCCATCGAGGTGATGGGCGTGGAGCGGATGAATGATATGGGCGTGGTGGTGCGGGCGCGGATGAAGACCGAGCCGGCCCGCCGCTGGGCAGTGTCACGCGAGTTGAACCGGCGGGTGAAGCTGCGCTGCGGCGAGTTGGGGATTATGATCAGCCCGCCGGGGAAGGTGGTGCAGGTTCCACCGCCGCTGCCGGCGGTGTGATCACCTCGGGGCCCAGAACCTCTTCCACCGTGCCATCATGGATGATCCGCCCGCCATCCATACGGATGACCCGGGTGCACCAGCGGCGCACGATGTCCATCGCATGGGTTGCCAGCACGAGGATCTCGGCGTCGCGCACCAGCACGGCGAGGCGTTCCTCGGCACGGGCCATGAAGTCGGCATCGCCGGCCAGGAACCATTCATCCATCAGCAGGATATCGGGCGCCATGGCGGTGGCCATGGCGAAGGCGAGGCGCACCTGCATGCCGGCCGAATAGCTGCGCACGGGAATATCGAGAAATTCATCGAGGCCGGAGAAGGCCACAACCTCGGCCGCGAGGGCCTTGGCCTGGGCATCGCTCAGGCCCCGATACCAAGCGCGCAGGCGGATATTCTCAAAGCCCGTCGCCCAGGGGTCCATGCCGGCCATGGGGTCGATCAGGCTGCCGATTTCGCCCTGCACCTCAAGGCGCCCGCCCACCGGGTCATAAATGCCGGCGATGGTGCGCAGCAGGGTGGATTTGCCCGCGCCATTATGGCCGATCAGCGCCACACGTTCGCCGCTCTTGATAGAGAAATTCAGGTCGCGCAGTGCTGCCACCACCACCCTATCCTGCGCATCCTGCTCCACACGGCGCGACGCGGCGGCGAAGAGGCGCTTTTTCAGACTGCGTGAGCCCATATGATAGAGCGGAAAATCAACGTCCACTCTCTCGGCCTTGATATATCCCATGCTGTCAGACCCAGAAGGCGATACGAGAGCGGAAACGCACAAACAGGGCGAAGGCTGCACCGCAGAGCATGGCGGAATAGATCAGCGCCGCCAGCCAGACCAGGGGCGAAACCCCGCCTTCCACCAGCGGGCCGCGCACCGTCTCCATCACCGCATAGACCGGATTGAACGGCAGCCATTTCGCACCCTCACCGAGCAATGCGGGCTTCCAGATCACCGGTGAGACGAAGAACGCGATCTGCATCAGTGATGCGACGATGGGGCCGATATCGCGGAAGCGGGCCGAGAGCATGCCAAAGAGCACGGCCGCCGCCAATGCATCCACCGAAAATAGCAGCAAGCCGGGCAGCGCCCAGATCGCTTCCAGCCCGGGCCAGGAATTGCAGGCCAGGAACACCAGCAGGATCAAGGGCAGATTATGCGCCGCCACGATCATATTGCGCAGCACGCAGCGCAGGGCATGGACGCTGTAGGGCTGCGGCATTTGGCGGATGACGCCTTCCTGCTCGATCAGCGCGTTCGAGCCTTCATTGACCATGCCGGCGATGACGTTCCAGGTGATCAGGCTGACCGCCAAGTAGGGCAGGTATTGCCGCAGTTCCAGCTTGAACAACTGGGAATAAAGAAAGCCGAGCGAAACCAGCATCACTGCGGTGGACAACGTCAGCCAGAACGGCCCGAGCACTGAGCCGCGATAGCGGTTGCGGATATCCATCTGCGCCAGGGCCAGCGGCAGGCGCCAGCGGCCCAACCCCAAGGCCAGATCATCGAGTGCGCGGGCCAGCAGGCGCGGATTTGCCGCGTCTCGCACAGAAGGGGCCTGATGGGTGGTGAGCATAACTGCCATTTACCCCCAGGGCGGCGATGCGACTACCCCCGCAGGCTTTTTCATGCACTGCCCACCCGCGCGGCCCAGGCCGCGATCACCGTGGCGGCCTGGGCGAAATCCTCCATCCGCATCGCCTCCAGCGGGGTGTGGCTGCCATTTTGGTTGCGCACAAAGACCATGCCGGCGGGAATACCAGCCTGGGCGAAGGAGGCGGCGTCATGCCCGCCGCCGGATGGCATAATTTTATAGGGCACGCCCGTGGCCTCGGCCGCGGCGCGCACGCCATCCTGGATGGCCTCGTCCATCGGGGTGGCGGCGCTCTCGCCGCGCCCCACCACATCGATGGCCACGCCGCGTGCGGCGCCGATTTCGGCCGCCAGACGGTCGATCTCGGCGAAAAACAGGTCGAGCGTCTCGACATGCGGGCTGCGCACATCGAGGGAGAATTCGATCTCGCCCGGGACCTTGCCGAAGCCCGCCTGATCGGTGGTGTTGATGGTGCAGAAGGTCATGACCATGGGCCGGCCTTGCGCGTCCAGCACGCCCCAATAGAGGTCGAGCTTATGGGCGAATTCGGCCAGCGCCATGGCGGCGTCATGCCGATAGGCCCTGGGTGTGGCGCCGGAGTGGTTGTATTCGCCGGTGATGCGGCCCGCCCGCACCCGGCGATTGCCCGGCAGGGCGGTGACGATGCCGACCGGGATTTCCTCGTGGTCGAGCACCGGGCCCTGCTCGATATGCAGTTCGAGATAGGCCGCGACATTGTGCGGGCCGAGCGCCGCGCGTCCAGCCTTGACCGCATCGGGGTCATAGCCCAGGGCGCGCATGTGGTGCTCGAGCGAGAGGCCGGTATCCTTGCGCAGGGCCTGGAGGTTTTCCGCCGGGTAGCTGCCCAACGCCATGCGGCTGCCGGGCAGGCCGGGGAACCAGGCGCCGCCCTCCTCGGCGCGGATCGCCATGACGGTGATGTCGCGCTGCGGCTGGAAGCCGGCCTGCACCATGCCTGCCACCACCGCCATGCCCGCCAGCACTCCGGCGGCGCCATCGAAATTGCCGCCCTGGGGCACGGAATCGAGGTGGCTGCCCAGGATGATCTGCGGCAGCGTGCGGTCGCTGCCCGGCAGGGTCATGTACATATTGCCGGCAAAGTCATGGTGGATGGCGAGGCCGAGTTTTTCCGCCTCGGCACGGACCAGGGCATGGGCGATTTCCTCACCCGGGCCATAGGCCTCGCGGGTGACGCCGACGCCATCGAAGGTTTTTTCCCGCAAGGCGTCGAAAAGCCGGGCGGCGAGGGCGGTGTCGGGGCGAAGATTCGTGGCCATGTGGGCCTCCATGCGGGCGGGAGGGCCAGGGTAGCGCGGTGCGGGGCGGTGCCAAGCGGCCGGGGTGCGGAAAGGACCAGCGGCGCCGCGCCACCAATTCACGCTCATGCAGGCTTGCGCCCGGCGGCCCGCCCCGTTATGGCCCGGCGCGAAACGCAGGGATCACTCGCATGGCCATCGAACATACCTTTTCCATCCTCAAGCCCGACGCGACGCGCCGCAACCTGACCGGCGCAATCAACGCCGTCTATGAAAAGGCTGGGCTGCGGATTGTGGCGCAGAAGCGCATCCAGATGACCCGCGCCCAGGCCGAGAGCTTTTATGGCGTGCATCGCGAGCGCGGCTTTTTCAATGATCTTGTGAGCTTCATGATCTCCGGCCCCGTGGTGGTGCAGGTGCTGGAGGGCGAGAATGCCGTCCTCGCCCATCGTGACCTGATGGGTGCGACCAACCCGGCCAATGCCGCCGAGGGCACAGTGCGCAAGCTCTTCGCCGAGAGCATCGAGGCCAATTCCGTGCATGGCTCGGACAGCGCCGAGAATGCCGCGGTCGAAATCGCGTATTTCTTCGCGGGTTCCGAAATCGTCGGGTAAGGCTTTTTCGGCCGCCTCGGCCCGGGCGATGAGGGGTTGCCTCACCCGGGCCTGACATGGCCTGCTGGCCGCTTGCAAGTGTAACGCGGGGGTGCGGCAGGCCATGACCATTATTCGATTTGCCGAGGAGGCTCGGCTCAGTGGCGCGGTGGCGCATGGCGGGGTGCTCTACCTCGCCGGTCAGGTGGCAGATGATGCGAGCCTGGATGCCGAGGGGCAGACCGCGGATATTCTGGCGCAGATCGACGCCTTGCTGGCGGCGGCCGGGACGGACAAGTCCTGCCTGCTGAGTGCCACCATTGTTCTGGCCGATATTGGCGATGCGGCGGCCATGAACCGCGCCTGGGACCGCTGGCTGGACCAGGGAAACAAGCCCGCGCGGATGACCATTCAAGCCGCCTTGGTTGATCCTGCCTGGCGGGTGGAGATCACCGGCATTGCGGCCATCCCGACCCCGGCCGGGACGCGGGATGGCTAAAGAACGCAGCCAACGCCGCTCCGCCATTCGCAGCGGGGCGATCACGCTGGGGCTGATGCTGCTGGTGGCGGCGGCGGCGGGGGATCATGGCTGGCTGTTCTCGGCGGCGGCCCTGCTGGTGGCGGGGCTGGCCATCGGCGGGCTTTATCTGGTCTTCCCGCATGGGCCCTTATTCGCGTTGGGCGTGGCCAATGGGCTGGCGGTTTATATGTGCCTTTATGTGGTGATCGGCCGGAGCGCCTTTCCCCATGCGCTCGGCTGGGCGCTGCCGATTGGTTTTCTCATGCCCGTGGCGGCCTTTGTAGGCGCTTGCTGGCTCAAGCGAGCGGAATTGGTGGCGCTGGCCTCCAGGGGGCTTGATGATGCCGATCTGGCGCATTTGCCGCGGGTGCTGCGCTGGCTTGCGATGTGCGGCCTGGTGGGCGTGCTGGCATTGGCCTCGCCGTTCAATCGTGAAGGGCCGGAGAGCCAGACCCTGGTGCTGATAATCGCCATGGCGGCGATCTCGGTCATTTCCGTCATCGCGGTGCGCGATGTGGTGCGGCTGCTGGTGGATGTGGCGGCGATTCTGACTCTGGTGACGGCGCGGATCCGGTTTCTCGCCGTGCCGATGGCGACCTATGTCAGCCTCTTCGCGCTCTTGGCGATGATATTTGGCTGCCTGTATCGCATTGCCGATGCGCTCAGTGAGGGCCCGCTATTTCAGAAGCTGGGGCATATGGGCCGGCTCGATTTTTCCGAGGCGCTGCATTTCTCCATCGTGACGCTGGCCACGGTGGGCTATGGTGACATTTTGCCGGTGGATGATGGGATAAGGATTTTGGCGGCGATTGAGATGCTGGTGGGGCAATTGCTGCTGCTTTTTGGTTTTTCAGAAATCATGCGCAGCCGCAGCCATCGGCGGGCGGAGTAGCGCGGATCATCCAGCATTTGAGTGATTTCGCCTGCAGCCAACATCCTCTAGCATCTCTCCCATTCAAAGGAACGGAACACCATGCTCGTTGAACAACGCACCTACACGCTGCATCCCGGCACGGCCGGCCAGTATCTCAAGCTCTATGAGACCGAGGGCATGGCGATCCAGAAGCCCATTCTGGGTCGCCTGGTTGGCTATTATCAGACCGAGTTCGGCACGCTGAATCAGGTCATACATATGTGGGCCTATGAGAGCCTCGATGAGCGTGCCGCCAAGCGTGCCCGCCTGGGCGCCGATCCGGCCTGGCAGGCCTATATCGGCAAGACCCGGCCGCTGATCATCACCCAGGAAAACAAGCTGCTCATTCCAGCGCCCTTCCTGACGGTGAAGTGGCAGGACTGAGCGCATCATGCCGCCGCGCGCGCGCATTCTGGTCACTGGCGCTGCCGGCTTCGTCGGTGGCCATCTTCGTGATGCCCTGCGCTTGGCTTTTTCGGATGCTTGGCTGATCGCTGCCATCCATCGTCGCCCGGCGATGGGCTGGGATGAGAATGTGACCCTCGACCTCACCGATGCGGCGGGGCTGGCGGCGCAATTGTCGGCGATTGCCCCCGATGCGGTGGTGCATCTGGGTGCCCAGGCCAATGTGGCGCAGAGCTTTCGGGATGTGGCCGCAACTTGGGAGGCCAATCTCACCGCTACCCTCAACCTGGGCACGACATTGCTGCAGGCCCGGCCGGCATGCCGGCTGCTATTTGCCTCCACCGGCGAGATCTATGGGCTGAGCTTCCGGCAGGGCGTGGCGCTGGATGAGAATGCGCCGCTGGCACCCGGCAACCCTTATGCCGCGGCCAAGGCGGCGGCGGATATTGCGCTGGGTGAAATGGCGCTGCGGGGCCTGGAGGTGGTGCGGATGCGGCCCTTCAACCATGTGGGCCCCGGCCAGTCCGAGGGTTATGCAGTGGCGGCCTTCGCCCGGCAGATTGCGCTGATCGAGACCGGGCGGCAGCCGCCGGTGATGGCAGTGGGGGCGCTGGAACGCTGGCGCGACTTTTTGGATGTGCGCGATGTCTGCGGTGCCTATGCCCAGGCGCTGGCGCAATGGGAGGGGCTGCCCAATGGCATTGCGCTCAATATTGCCTCTGGGGTGCCGCGGCGGATTGGCGATGTGTTGGAGGGGCTGCTTGCTCGCTCCGCCACGCCGATCCGGGTGGAGGAGGCGGCGCATGCGCTCAGGCCGAATGACGTTGTCCGCACGCTGGGCGATGCCGGCCGCGCCCGCACGATGTTGGGCTGGCAGCCCATGATCGACTGGGAGATGACGCTGGATGATGTGCTGGCGGATTGGCGGGCGCGGGTCTGAACCTGCGCCGGGCCGCGCGCGGGTTACGCCTTGCGCAGCAGGTCGCGCAATTCCGCCGCAACGGCGTCGAGCGCTGCCATCGCGGCATCCATGCCCTGTGGCGGGGCGTCGCCGCCGTTTAGGCCGGCGCCGTCATCACTCAGCAGGCGCTGCACGCCTTTGATGGTGTAGCCCTGACTATAGAGCAGGCCAGAAATCCGCCGCAGCAGAGCGATATCCTCTGGCCGATAGTAACGCCGCCCGCCACCGCGCTTGAGCGGCTTGAGTTGTGGGAACTTCCCCTCCCAGAAGCGCAGAACATGCTGCGGCACGTTCAGCTCCTCAGCCACCTCACTGATGGTGCGGAAGGCCTGGGCGGCCTTTTTGGCACGAGGCTCGGGGGAGGGGGACTCAGGCAGCAGGTCGGGCATCAAGGCCTGAGATGTCATTCATCAGCCCCGGAGCGCGGCAGCGGCTCGTGGTTGATGCGGGCCTTGAGCATCTGGCTGGCGCGAAAGCTCAACACCTTGCGCTGCGTGATGGGCACTTCCACCCCGGTCTTGGGGTTGCGGCCGATGCGCTGGGACTTCTGCCGCACTGCGAAGGTTCCAAAGGCGGAGATTTTCACCGCCTGCCCCTGCCCCAGTGCTGCGGTCATGCGCAGAAGAACGGCCTCCAGCAAGGCCGCCGATTCGTTACGGGAGAGGCCGACCTCAGCATAAATAGCTTCCGCCAACTGCGCTCTGGTGAGTGTTTGCATCGTCAAACCGAGGCCCTGCAAGTGTATGAGTGGACAGCAAAGCCTCGTTGTGGGGAAAAGGTCAACCTTTGCTTTTCAATGCCGTCCGCTGGTGCGTCTTCAGCCGGCGCGCAGGGCCGAACGCGCCTCGGCCACTGAGCGGAGCGTCGCCAGCCATTCCGACATAGCTTGCTGCGAGACGGCGGGCAGGCGGGCGATTCGCTGGGCCACGCCCGTCAGATCACCCTCGGTCAGGGCAACCCGTGCGGCATTGATCTCAACCTCGGCCGCCGCGCTCCATTGGGTCTCCGGCGCACGGCGAAGCGTGGCCAAAGCACTCACATGCGACCAGGCCGTCTCCACCACGCCGACACGGGCATGGGCGGCATTGCGGGCGGCACGCGCTGCCTCGTCAAAGCCCTGGATGAGCTGCGCGGGGGTCGGGGCGCCAACGGTTGCAAAACGCAGCAAAGGCGCGGGCGGCGTGGGCATGATGGCGAGAATGGGGCCGAGCGGGCGGCCGGCATTGAGGGCGGTGCGCAGCGCCTCCTCCGTCACCCGCGCCAGCAGCCGTGCTTCGAGTTGGGCGAAGCGGCGCTCCAGTTCGGTCACCGATGTGGTAAGCCGCGTCTCGATGCGGCGATTGCTTTCGGCCTCGGCCTGGGCGAAGCGGCTCTCCAACAATTGCTCAAGCGGGGTCGGGCCGGTGGCGGCCCCTGCCTGGCCCGTGGTGGCGCCAGCGGGCGGCCGGGCAATCAGGCCCTCCATCGTTTCCAGCCGCTGAACCAACTGTGCCATCCGGGCATCATCGATGCCGGAGGCCGCGCGGTTCTGCCCCGGGCGGATGGCCAGGATCAACACCAGCACGACCAGACAGCCGCCAATGGCGGGAAGCGCCCATCGGGGCAGCTTCTGGCGCTTGATCTCGCCAGTGACTGGGGCGGAGGGGCTTGGGGAGGTTGTTTCGGTCATGCGTGGGGGCCTAGCAGCTGGAGCAAGGTGTCATGGTCCGGGCGGCTGGCCACTTCGATTCCCCGCCAAGGCAGGGCGGCCAGCACCTGGGCGACACGTGGGCTGATGGCAAGAGCGCGAACCGATGTCGCTTTCGCCACTAACCCAGCATCTCGCAACTGCGTGATACAACAGGCCGCCGAGCGCGGCGAGAGGAAAAGCGCATGCGATACCAAATCCTTGTATATCGCAGACTGGGCTTCGGCCGGCAGGGCGGCGGCGGGCTCGGCGGCATAGGCCAGGCGGCGAAGCACCGCAAAGCCGCCGGCTCGCAGGTCTTTTGCCAGATCCAGCGCATAGCCCTGCCCCACCGCCAGCAGCAGCCGGCCATCGGTCGGGCGCAGCCGGGCCCGCACCAGCGCCAGCAGCGCCGCGGCATCGCCGCCGGCTGCGGTGACATGGGTGTGACCACAGGCGCGCGCCTGCGCCGCGCTGGCTTCACCCACCGCGAATACTGGGGGGCCTAGTGGGAGGCTGGCGGCGGCGGCGCGGCTGGTGATGAGCATGGCCTGCACCTGGGGCGCCACCAGGGCGCGCGGGCGGAGCACCAGGGCGGGTGCCAGCACCGGCTGCCAGCCCAGCACGGCCACAGCAGCGGCGGTCTCGGCACAGCCAGGCTCCGGCCGCGTGATCAGCACACCGCGCGGCGGCGTTTTAGGCAAAGACATCGGCCGGGCTATCGGCGCGCAATTCGTCGCCCAGCGCCTCACCCAGCGCCACAGCGTCCTGGGCCTCGCCCTCGATCGCGCGGCGGAGGATGAAGCTGCCATCGGCGCGCGCCGTCAGCCCATCCAGCCGCAGCCGGCCATTGGGCAGGATGCGGGCATAGCCGCCAATAGGGGTGCGGCAATTGCCATCGAGTGCGGCGAGCAGCGCACGCTCGGCCCGACTGACGGCGCGGGCCTCGGGGTCCTCCACGGCGGAGAGAAGTTCATGCAATTCGGCATCGCGGGCGCGCACGGTGACGCCCACAATGCCCTGGCAGGCGGCCGGCAGCATGATCTCGGGGGCCAGGATGACCGCGGCCTCGGCCTCCAGCCCGAGGCGCTTCAGCCCAGCAAGGGCGAGCAGCGAGCCGGCAAAGGCACCCGAGCGGACCTTGGAGAGCCGGGTCTGCACATTGCCGCGAATGGTCTCGACCCGCAGATCGGGCCGCAGCGCCAGAAGCTGGGCCTGGCGGCGCAGGCTGGCGCTGCCGACCAAGGCGCCCTGGGGGAGGCTGGCGAAGGGGTTTTTCGGGTCCGCCCCGCCTTGGGGCAGGATCAGCACGTCGCGCGCATCCTCGCGCCGGAGGGTGCAGGCCAGCACCACGCCGGCGGGCAGCTCGGTTTCCAGATCCTTCAGCGAATGCACCGCGAAATCGATCCGGCCATCGAGCAGCGCCTCATGGATTTCGCGGGCGAAGAGGCCTTTGCCGCCGATTTCGGACAGGGGGCGGTTCTGGATGGCGTCGCCGGTGGTGGCGATGGCGTATTCACGAAAGGCGTCGAGCCCGCGCAGCACCGGGCAGACCGCCATGATCTGCTCGAGAAACGCCCTTGTCTGCACCAGGGCCAGCGGGCTGCCACGGGTGCCCACGCGCAGCGGCAGGCCCAACATGCCGGAATGCGTGCGCGAAGCTTCGGGGCTGGAGGTGGCGGATGACATCGCGGGGCTATAGAACCGCAACACAATGAACAAAAGGGCACCCATCCTCGGAATCGAAACCAGCTGCGACGAAACCGCCGCCGCGGTGCTGGACGCGGATGGCCGGATTTTGGCCGAGGCGGTGTATTCACAGCTGCAGGAGCACGCGCCCTTTGGCGGCGTGGTGCCCGAGGTGGCGGCACGCGCCCATCTGGCGCGGCTGCCCGGGCTGGTGCGGGGCGTGATGGCCGAGGCGGGGCTGGGCTTTGCCGAACTCGGCGCGGTGGCGGCGACGGCGGGGCCGGGGCTGATCGGCGGGCTGATCGTCGGCGCCACCTATGCCAAGGGTGTTGCCATGGCGCGGGGGCTGCCTTTTGTGGCGGTGAACCACCTCGAAGCCCATGCGCTGACCGCCATGCTGACCGAGCCTGGCACGCGCTTTCCCTATTTGCTGCTGCTGGTCTCGGGCGGGCATTGCCAATGCGTGGCGGTGCGGGGGCTGGGGGATTATCGCCGCCTGGGCAGCACGCTGGATGACGCGGTGGGCGAGGCGTTTGACAAATCGGCCAAGCTGCTGGGCCTGCCCTGGCCGGGTGGGCCGGCGCTGGAGCGGCTGGCCGTGAGCGGCGACCCACGCGCCCTGCCCCTGCCCCGCCCGCTGCTGGGCCGTGCAGGCTGTGATTTTTCCTTCAGCGGCTTGAAGACCGCCGTCTCCCGCGCGGTGCAGAAGGGTTTTGCCGCGGCGGATATCGCCGCTGGTTTTCAGGCCGCCGTGGCCGATGTGCTGGCCGATCGGGTGCGCCATGCGCTGCGGATGATGCCTGAGGCCACGGCGCTGGTGGTGGCCGGCGGTGTGGCCGCCAATGGCGCGGTGCGGCAGGCCCTGGCGGGCGAGGCGATGCGGGCGGGGCTGCCGCTGCTGGCGCCGCCCATCCGGCTTTGCACCGATAATGCGGTGATGGTGGCCTGGGCCGGGTTGTTGCGCCTGCGCGCGGGGCTGACGGATGGTTTTGACCATGCGCCGCGGCCGCGCTGGCCGCTGGAGGAATTGTCGCCCGCGGGCTGAGAGCATGATCCGGTGAGGCTGCGGTGCAATGCATCTCAAATCTGCATGGCCGGGCGGCCGGGCAATGGGCGATAGCCTTCGGGCGTGGGCACGGGCGGGATATTGGGCGGCGGCAAGGCGCGCAGCGCCAGCAAGGCGCCGGCGGCAAATTCGATCGCCGCGCGCCATTCGGCTGGGGTATCGGCGGTGCGCACGATGATCTGCACATAGCGGTCCACCACGCTGCCCATGCAATGCGCCATGATGCTGGGCGGGCCAGGGTCGGTGGTTTCCAGCGTCCAGCAGCGCAGCAGGGCCTCATTGTCGCGGCGAATGGTGGAGGCGTTGCGCACATTGACCTGCACCTGCCTGACCGTGGCGGCCAGCCGCGCGCCGTCCAGCGCCTGGCTGAAGGCCAGGTCGAAAGCCGGGCTGTCTGGCCCCGGCGCGCCCAAGGGGTCGGATTGCTCGGGCACCTCCACCACGCCACGCCCCGGCCCGGCGGGCTGTTGGTAGGTGTTGAAAGCGCCCCTCAGCGCGCCCTGCACGGTCAGCACCGCGGTCGGTCCTGTGCGGTGATAGCTGCCGATGATGTCAGGCAGGGGCTGGGCGGCGGCATCGCGCGCGGCCGGCGTGACCGGCGCCTGACAGGCCGCGAGCGGCAGCAGGAGGAGGGCGAGGCAACTTCGTCGCATGCAACAGAAATGGCGGCCCACCGCTCCTTTCGCAATGGCACAAAACCCGCTTGTGATCGGCGACGAGTTGGAAAGAGACATGATGCGCATCGCGGTGATCGGAACCGGTGTTGCCGGCAGCCTGCTGGCTGACATGCTGCATGGGCAGCAGGGCATCACCCTCGATGCCTTCGACCGGCTGGCACCGGGCGAGGCGGCGGAGGCGGGCACCGGCCTCAATGTCGGCCCCAATGCGATGAAGGCGCTCAGGCTGCATTTGCCCGAGCGCCATGCCGCGGTGCGCGCCGCCGCCCTGCCCTGGGCGCGCTGGACGATTGAGATGGCGGATGGCGAGAGGCTGTTTGACCTGGATCTGGCCCAGGTGGCGGAGGAGCCGGGGATCAGGCTGCGCTGGTCGGCGCTTTACGATGTGCTGCGGGCGCCGGTGGCGGGGCGCACGCGGCGGGGCTGCACGCTGGAGGCTTTGGAGGAGGATGCCCAAGGGCGGCTGGTGCCGATGCTGCGCGAGGGCGGCGGGTTGATCCGCCCCGGCGGTTATGACCTGCTGGTGGCGGGCGATGGGCGCTATTCGGCGCTGCGCGCCATCACCCTGGGCGCGCCGAAATCCCGCCTGCATGGCGTGGCCTTGACCCGGCTTCTCGTGCCCGATGCCTCCAGCGCGCCGCTGGATGATTATGGCCAGTGGTTCAATGGCGCGGCGCGGCTGCTGGCCTATAAATTGCCGGGTGGGGCTGCCTATATTGCGGGCAGTGTGCCGCTGGATGCGGCTGAAGCAGAGATTCCGGAGGCAGCCCGCAGCGCAGCCTTCCAGCACGCGCTTTATACCCCGCCAGGGCGCATCGCCCCCGCCATGGCCTGGATGCGCGACATGCTGGTGGAGCATGCGCCCCGGCTGCATTGGGCGCGGCTGCAGGAAAGCCCGCTGGAACGCGCGGCGCTGGATGGCCGGGTGCTGCTGCTGGGCGATGCGGCGCATGCCATGGTGCCCACGCTGGGCCAGGGCGCCACCCAGGCGGTGGAGGATGGCGTGCTGGCCGGCGCGGTGCTGCGCGCGGGCGGCGGGCCGGAGGCGGTGGCGCGGCTGCGTGACCGTCGGGTGGAATGGGTGCGGCAATTCAGCCTGGAGGCCAGCGACACGCTGCTGCCCGGCTTCTCGCCTTTGGCGCGGGAGGCGCGGGCGGGGTCCCTGGCGAAATCTGGGTTGGATTTCATGGCCAGTTTGCGCAGGCTTTACACGGATGTGCCGGGGCCTGAGGCGGTCAAAGCGGCGCTGGTTTAGCCGGCCGACCGCCCTACCCTGCGGCCGATCTCCTGCGCCAGCCGCGCCTGCTCGGCCACGAAAGCGGCGAAGGCGGCGGGCGGCATGGCCACACCCTCGAGGCCCAGCGTGTCGAATTGCTGGCGCACCTCGGGGTCGCTGATCGCGCTCGCCACCGCGGCATGGACGCGGGTGGTGATGGCGGGGGCGACGCCGGCGGGCATCCAGAGGCCGAACCAGTTTACCACCTCGAAGCCGGGCAGCCCGGCCTCGGCCATGCTTGGCACCTCGGGCATGCCGGCCCAGCGGCGGGCGCCGGTCAGCGCGATGGCGCGCAGGCGGCCGGTTTGGACATGCTGCTGGGCGATCTGCGTGCCGACGAAGAACATGTCCACGCGGCCGGCGAGAAGGTCCGTCACCGCCTCGGCCACGCCGCGATAGGGCACGGAGAGGATATCGGTGCCGGTCATGCTCTTCATGATCTCGGCCGGGATATGGCTGGCGGTGCCATTGCCGGCATTGCCATAGGTCAGCCGGCCTGGGTCGCGCCGGGCGAGGGCCAGAAGTTCCGGCAGGGTGGCCACGGGCACCGAGGGGTGGACCACCAGCACCTGGCCGAAATTCTGCGCGGCGAGGGTGACATGGGTGAAATCCTGCACCGGGTCATAGGTCACATTGTCGTTGAAGGGCGGGATATTGGTGTGGCTGGCGGTGGTGAAGAGCCAGGTGAGGCCATCGGCCGGCTGGCGGGCGAGATAGGCGGTGCCCACCAGCCCGCCGCCGCCGGCGCGGTTTTCCAGAATGACCGGCTGGCCGAGGGCGGCGCTGAGCCTGGGGGTGATGGCGCGCAGCACCAGATCGGGCGGGCCGCCGGGGGTGGAGGGCACGATCACCCGGATCGGCCGGCTGAGGTAATCCTGCGCCAGTGCCGGGCTGGCCAGCAGGGCGAGGGCGGCGCGGCGGGGGAAGCCGCTCACAGCCGCACCGGCCCGCCGCTTTCGATGGAGGCCATGATGGCGCCCAGCAGCGCCACATTGTGCACGGCATCGCCGCCGGGCAGCGCCATGGGGGTGCGGGCCTGGATATGGGCGGCGAAATCTTCCAGCTCGGCGCGCTCGGTGCTGGTTTTGGGGAAGGAGATCACCTCGGGCGGGTTTTTGGCGCCGAGATTGGCGCGGTCGATCTTGCAGACGCGAAGGTCCCAGGTGGTGAGGTGCTCGACATCGCCGACCTCGACCCAGGCATTGCTGCCGAAGACCTGCAGCCGCCAGGTTTCGGCGCTGGCGATGACGGTGCCGAGATAGCCGGTGGCGCCGGAGGAAAAGCGCAGCAGCATCGAGGTGGTGTCATCCATGCCGAAATCCTGCACGAGGCGGAAGCTTTGCGCCGTCACCTGCTCGATATGGCCGGCGAGGTAGAGCATGGCATCGACCACATGCACGCCGCGCCCGGTCATGCCGCCGGCCGGGCCTTCCTGCCTGTCATGCCGCCAATGGCCCTGCGGGAAGCGATAGGCGCTGGGGCCGCAGAAATTGCCTTCGAGATGCAGCACGCGGCCCAGCGTGCCGTCATCGATCAGGCGGCGGATTTCGCGCAGCGCGGGCTGGTAGCGCCAGTTATAGCCAACGCCCAGGGTCACGCCGGCATCGGCGCAGGCCTGGGCGGCACGGGCGGCCTCGGCGGCGTTCACCCCCAGCGGTTTCTCGGAAAATACGTGTTTGCCGGCGGCGGCGGCGGCAACGATCTGGTCGGTGTGCTGGCGGTGCGGGGTGGCCAGGACCACGGCATCGATATCGGGGTCGGCCAGGGCGGCCTCGTAGCTCTGCAGCATGCGCAGGCCATTGGCGGCGGCGAATTCGGCCGCCTTGGCCGGGGTGCGGGTGGCGAAGGCGGTGAATTGGATGGTGCTGCTAATGCCCTGGACATTGCGGACAAGGTGCTGCCCCCAAGTGCCCAAGCCGATAATGGCGGCGCGAATCATGGCCCTGTGCTCTCCCAGAAAGCGCCATCATCGGCACAGGGCGGGCATAGGACAACTGGGGTGGGCCTAACCCTGGCCGAAATAGGCCCTTTCCAGCCGGTGCGGCAGGCCGGGTTCCTGGGCCTGTGCCTCCAGCACGACATGGCCCTGCGCCAAGGCATAGACCCGGTCGGAGACGGCGAGCGCCTTTTCGATCAATTGCTCGACCAAGAGGACCGCCGTGCCACCAGCGCGCAGGCGAGAAACCACTTCCAGCACCCGGTCGACCAGCACCGGGGAGAGGCCGGCCGAGGGCTCGTCGAGCATCAGCAACCGTGGCCGGCGGACCAGCCCTTGGGCCACCGCCAGCATTTGCTGCTGCCCGCCGCTGAGCGCGCCGCCACGTTCGGCCCGCTTGGCGGCGATTTCGGGAAAATAGGCCAGCGCTTCCTCGACCCGGGCGGAGCGTTCGCCGCGCGGCAGATCATAGGCGGCGAGCAGCAGATTGTCCTGCACCGAGATCTGGGTGAAGACGCGATGGCCCTCGATGACATGAACGAGGCCGGCGCGGGCCGATCCACGCGGGCCCTCGCCCGCCATGTCGCGCCCGGCGAAGCGGACGCCGCCGGCACTCCAGGGCAGAAGCCCGGAAAGCGCGCTGAGCAGGGTGGTCTTGCCGGCGCCATTGGGGCCGAGCAGGGCCACCACTTCGCCCGCGGCAATGTGCAGGTTCACACCATGCAACACGCCGATCTTGCCATAGCCAGCCGCAAGCCCGCTGACCGCGAGCAGGGGTTCAGGCGCCGAGATAGGCACTGACGACCTCCTTGTGAACGCGCACCATCTCCGGCGCACCGGCGGCCAGGATTTTGCCGAGATTGAGCACCGTCACCTCCTCGCAGATGGCGAAGATCAGGTCCGCATGATGCTCGACCAGCAGCACGCCGGTGCCGGCATCGCGCACCGCCTGGATGAGTTCGCCCAGGCGGCGGATTTCCTCATGCGCCAAGCCGGCGGCGGGTTCATCCAGCAGCAGGAAGGCGGGGCGGAGCATCAGCGCGCGGGCGATTTCCATGAAGCGCAGCTCGCTGTGCTGCAGGCGGTCGGCGCGGAATTCCGCCAGCCCGTCCAGCCCCACGGCATGCAGGGCGAGGCGGGCGCGGGCTTCGAGTTCGCGCTCATCGGCGCGGTGGCGGGGCAGCGCGAACATCGCCTCGACAAAGCTGGCCTGGCCCTGAATGGTGCCGCCGATCATGACGTTTTCCAGCACCGAGGCCTCGCCGATCAGGCGTGGCGTCTGGAAGGTGCGGGCAATGCCATGGCCGGCGCGGTCGGTGGAGATGCCGGGAGGCAGGGTGCGGCCGCCCAGGGTCATGCTGCCCGATTGCGGCCGGTAATAGCCGGAGATCAGGTTCAGCGTGGTGGTCTTGCCGCTGCCATTGGGGCCGATGAGGCCGTGGATCTGGCCGGGCTTCACTTCGAGATCCAGCCCATCCACCGCGCGCACCGCGCCGAAGGCCAGGGTGACGCCGCGCAGCACCAGGCTGGTGGGCTGGCTGGCATGGGCGATGAGTTCGCGCACCGCATCGGGGCGGGGCGTGATGGCGCGGGCGGCGGGCAGCGGCTGGCGGTTGCGACGGTCCAGCAGCGCCGCGATGCCGCCGGGCACGGCGAGCACAATGACCAGCAGAAGCGCGGCGTAGAGGAAGGTGGACCAGGCGGCCAGGGGTGCGGCGATTTCCGGCAGCAGGGTGAGGATGATGGTGCCCAGCAGCGGCCCGAGGATGGAGCCACGCCCGCCGATCAGCACCGCGATGAAGAACAGCAGCGACAGCTCGAAGGTGAAGGCATCGGGGGTGATATAAGTTTGCAGCGCGGCGAAGAGGCCGCCGGCCATGGCCGCCAGCGCGCCGGCCAGGATGAAGACCATCACCAGCAGGGGCGGCTTGGCGATGCCGGTGGCCTCGGCCGCGACATCGGCATCGCGCACCGCGACCAGCGCCCGGCCGAAGCGGCTATTGGCGATATTGGCGGTGATCCAGGTGGCGATGCTGGCGAAGCCGAGGCAGAAATACAGCAGGCCCCAGGTGGTGTCGAAAGGCTCGGGCAGGACGGGGCCGACCACGCCGATGCCGCCGCCAGTCACCGGCTGCCAGGCCAGCGCGATCTGGGTGACGATGGTGGCGAAGCCCAGCGTGGTGATGGCAAAATAGAAGGTGCGCAGGCGAAGTGCCGGCAACCCCACCACCACCCCGAACACCGCGCCCGCAACGCCGGCAATGGCGAGTGCTGCCAGGGTTGGCATGGGCTCAAAGGCATTGCCGGCAGCCAGCACGGAAGTTGTGTAGGAGCCCAGGGTGAAGAGCGCGACATAGCCAATGGCCAATTGCCCGGCGTAACCCACGATGAGGTTCAGCCCGGCGATCAGAATCCAATAGACCGCGATGCGGGTGACGATCATGCCCCAATAATCATTGCCGGTTAGCGGCATGACCAGGCCCAGGCCCAGCAGCAGGAGGAAAGGCAGCAGGCGCATCATCACACCCGCCGTGACGCGGTGGCGCCGAACAGGCCCTGGGGCGCGGCCAGCAGCACGATGATGAAGAGGGTGAAGACCGCGACCGAGGAGAAAATACCCCCCACGGTGAAATTCGCCGCCTGCTGGAACAGCCCCAGCGCCAGCCCGCCAATGACGGCGCCACGGTTATTGCCCAGGCCGCCCAGCGCCACCGGGATGAAGCCGTAGAAATTCAGCAGCGGCCCATTGGCAAAGAAGGCCAGCAGCAATTGCCCGCCGGAGAAACCGGCCAGCCCGCCAATGGCGCCTGCCAGGGCGTAGCTGGCGATGCGCAGATTGCGCTCGGGCAGGCCCAGGGCGCGTGCGGCAAAATTATCCTCGGCGATGGCGACGAATGCGCGGCCCACCAGGGTGCGGCGATAGAGGAATTCCAGGCCCAGAATGGTGACGGCGCAGGTGGCCACCGGCAGCCAGTATTTTTCATCCCAAGGCCCGGCATTGATGGCGAAGATGCGCGGGAAGGGTTGCGGCTCGGTGCCCCATTCAATGGCGGTGAATTGCTGCACCAGCAGCGCCACCGCCAGGGTGGTCAGCACATAGAGGTGTTGCTCGAGGCTTTTCAGCACCGGGCGGACCGCCACGATTTCAGTCACCACGCCGAAGGCGGCGCAGCCGACCAGCATGGCCAGAAAGCCCAGCCAGAGCGGCAGGCCCAGCTTGAGAATGAACAAAGAGCCCAGCACGCCGCCCAGCATGCCCAACTGGCCGGCGGTGAAGCTCATAACGCGGGAGGTGGCGAACATGGTGTTGTAAGTGATACCGATCAGCGCATAGACGGCGCCGACCGCCAGGCCCGAGGCCAGGATGGATGCCAGCATATTCGCGCCCCCCGCTGGAGTTCAGCTATAGCCGGGGGCGAGGGCGAAGGCGCCGTCACGGGCCGAATTGGCCAGCGACATCACCACATCCTCCACCGGATAGCCGTCATGGCTGGTGGGGGAATAGGTGTATTCGCCGAAATAGCCGGGGTAGCGGGTCAGCGTGTTCCAATGGCCGATGATGGCGGCCTTGTCGGTCGAATTGGTGGCCTGCACGGCGCCCGCGATCAGGTTCACCGCATCCACGCCGCAAGCCACCCACCAGAGCAGGGTGTCGTTCAATGCCACCTTGCCGCGCATGCTGTTCACCAGGCCCGCGGTGCGCTCGGGCAGGCGGCCCTGGGCATCGAAGCTGCAGCTGCGATAGCC
>Ga0214921_10003278_pt1 | contig 25003 bp, 25 predicted proteins | sample LL1505_MetaG_FD_177992 | JGI IMG/M metagenome (GOLD analysis project Ga0214921, IMG submission 177992) | Freshwater microbial communities from Lake Lanier, Atlanta, Georgia, United States - LL-1505 | ecosystem: Environmental > Aquatic > Freshwater > Lake | place: USA: Georgia | collected...
CCCTTTTTCGGATCACTCTTAGCAGCATGGCATTTCTCATTTATGACATTATTAGTGTCATAAATCCTTAATTTGAGAAAGCAATTCCGCCCATTCCTGACATCACTCTTAATACATTGTAGTTGGTCGCGAACACATACACCTGGGAAGAGGTTGTGGTGCCAACAGCGTTGTTGGACACAGTCAGCAGCAGAGTTGTGTTATCAATGCGGGATAAGTTGCATGTGCCTGTAGGCTGGTGTGTCTCGGGCTGGAGAGCGAAGGAGTACACGTTGATGCCGACAGCGGGCACGTTGGTGTGGTGCTGGTAAGGCTGGACCTCGTTGAAATAGCGGCCTTCGCGGACTTGGAAGCGGTCGTGGCCGTTGAGCTGTAAGAGCGCGGTGATGACAGGGTTCTTGCCGGCCATGCCCTCGACGCGGGTGACGGAGAAACCAGTCTCGAGGACGGCTCTGTCCCACCAGTCAGAGAAGTTGAAAGGCTGCTGGCCCTTCCAAGGGTTGATGACAGTGTCATCGCAAGACACATAGGAATCGCGCTGGACAACCCAGATGAGTTCCTTGCAAGGGTGGTTGAAGTTGAGCTTCAGCTTGTTGGAGCTAGAGGTAATAGACTCAGCGCCAGTGAACTGGAGTGTCTCGATGAGGTACTCGTGGCTGACCTGGGCGAACTTGCGGCGCTCGTCAGTGTCGAGGTAGATGTAGTCGACATAGAGGGAGGCGGCCTGGAGATTGGCGTTGTTAACACGGTCACGGATGGTGTGGGTGTTGGTGAGCTGGGGTGTCAGGTCGAAGCATAAGCTGCGGAGGTCGTTGAACTCCAGATTGATGCGAACCTCGTGGTATTGGAGCGCAATGAGAGGCAGGGCGAGGCCAGGGTTGCGGCAGAACCAGAACTGCAGGGGAATGTACAGGGTGTAGTCAGGGGCGCAGTTGAGGACTTCGTTGGATGTGTTGGGCTCGCCAGGGGCGCAGTCATCGTCGCAAGGCTCGCCACCCTGGGTGAGCAGATTGGTGAGCTGGGGGACGTTGCCAACCATCTTGGCGTAGCCACCCTGCTTGCCGGCCTCTTGTGTGAGCTCATTCCAGATGTGGAGCCAGATGCCATAGTGCTTGTCAATGCGCTGGCCGCCGATTTCGAGCTCGACGGACTTCACCAGGTTGTGACCCACCCAGTTGAGCCAGCGGAACTGGGCACCAGAGCCGTCACCAGTCTGGAGTGTCACACGGGGGAGTGTGGCCTGAAGGTAGATGCGGTGGATTAAATCACCATTGCGCTGAATGGTGCATGTCACACGCTTGCCAAAGCCAGGGGAGCCATTGAAAGGGTTCTCAATGGACTCCATGGCGAAGTTGGTGTGACGGCGATACACCTGCTTGAAGAAGGTGATCTGGGGATTACCAGTTAGGTAAACATCTTGAGCGCCATAAGCAACGAGCTGCATTAAACCACCGCCTGTCATTTTCTATACCCTAGATTTAGAAAAAAATTTTGACAAAACGCAGTTTTTTGCGCCGGGAAGAAATGTTTTTACCTAAACAAAAAAATAGATACATGAACATGATAAAACGAGGTCCAACGTATGACCCATCATTTAGGATAAAATCGAACAAGTTAGGTCTAAATGAATCAAAAACTACGTTAGATACATTACATCAAAATCAACTCCAACATATGAATGAAAATGAGAATGATTTAGAAAAGTTGATTGAAGAAAAAGTTGCTTTAGATTTTAAAATAAAGAATGCTGAGACTCCTTCCAATTTTTTATCTGAGATTCAATATGAACAAATTGAAAATAGGATAAAAATTTTATCCAATGAGATTGAAATAAGAAAAAATAAAAATGAATATTTAGATTATTTTTTAAATACTGGAGATATTTTATATAGTTATTATGATATTCAAGAAAAAATTCAAGAAGGAACTTTACCAAAGAAACAAAATGTTAAAAAAAAAATGGGTGCAATTTTTGATATTTTAGAGATGGCTGCCAAAGAGGATGAATATTTTGACAAAGAAATAGTACTAAAGCAAGATAATACAAATGTATCGAGAGATAAATTACTTGATGATTATATGAAAAAGATACATCCAGATTCTGCTCGTGCTGTTAAAAATATTGCAGATGATACTTATGGTGATTGTCCAGCATGTGAAAAAGAAATGTTTTTTTCAGCAAATGAAGCCGTTTTTACATGTGTAAATTGTGGCTATCAAGAATTTGTACTTATTGATTCTGATAAGCCATCATATAAAGACCCACCTCGTGAAGTATCCTATTATGCTTATAAACGTATTAACCATTTTAATGAATGGCTTGCGCAATTCCAAGCAAAAGAATCTACTGAAATTCCTCCAGAAGTATTTGACATGATTTTACTTGAACTTAAGAAAGAAAGAATTCTTGATACTAAAAATATCAAACAAACAAAGGTACGAGAAATTCTTAAAAAGTTAAAGCAGAATAAATATTATGAGCATGTTCCTCATATTATTAACAGATTAAATGGACAAAATGCTCCTATTATGAATCGTGAAGTCGAAGAGAAGTTGCGTTATATGTTCAAGGAAATACAGCCTAGTTTCGTAAAACACTGCCCAGCGGGTAGAAATAATTTCTTATCATACTCATATGTATTATATAAATTCTGCGAACTGCTAGAATTAGATGAGTATTTATCTTGCTTTCCTTTATTAAAAAATCGTGACAAACTCTATGTACAAGATAAGATTTGGGAACTCATATGTAATGATTTAAGATGGCAGTATATTAAATCAATTTAGCAGTATATTAAATCAATTTAACAGTATATTAAATCAATTTAGCGGTATTTAACCTACGGCTATAATAGTTATATGGTAAAAATTACTAGAAATAATATAAATTTATTAAAGCGTATAGGCGTATTAATATTATTATTAATAATTGTATTATTTATTGTTTATTATTTTAAAGACAACAATGCTTATTTAATTAATCTAGATACTAGGAAAGATAGATTGGATACTGTAACAAATCACTTTAAAAAACACTTAAATATAATAAAAACATCTGCTGTTCATATGACAGAAAATATTAAAAAGGAAAAGTATCCAAATATACAATTGAATATTGGACAAATTGGTTGTGGATTATCTCATATAAATATTGTTAAAACTGCAGTAAAAAAGAATTTGAAAACAGTTTTGATTTTAGAAGACGACTGCAAACCTACAGATTCATTTACAAATTGGTTTACAATTAAAAAATGGTTAGATTCTAATTTAGATAAATGGGATATATTTATTGGAGGAAATTGTAAATACTTTTGGGATAAAGATGAAAAGAAAGAAACCATACATCCAATATGTTCATTGAATAATAAAATACAATTATATTATACAAAAATTATGTGCTTCCAATTTATATATATAAATTCAAGAGCTTATAGTAAGTTTTTAGAATGGGAGAATAATATGGACAATGCAATCGATAACTGGCCTGATAAACTAAATATGATTACTATATCATGTACTCCATTTCTTGCTGTTCAAGAAATAAGTTATAGTAATATTGGAAATGATGTGAGCGATTCATTAAAAAGTTTTGTTGAAACTGAAAAAATTATAGAATCTGTTGAAAATAAAATGAAATGTTATTGAAAATAATTTGTTAAATCCAAATCTTTTCTATCCCCTCCTGTTAATTTAATGTATGGTGTAATTTTGGAATAAAGATTATTTTTTAATTTTTGTTGTAAACACTTTTTATCCCAAGAACATTCAGATTGTATTCTAAACATTGTTTCATTCGCACTTTGATAATAGATTCTAGCTTTTCTTCCAAGCCTTTTTTGTAAAACGACTTGTAAGCATCCATGCTGTGTTAAATATATAGAATAATAGTCTATATTTTTATCTCCAAATATATTTTGATAATCTATTCCATCACTAATAGATTTATTTTTGTATTCTAAAAATCCCATTTTTATTGCTTTTTCATATTCTTCAAACCATAATGAAATTACTTCACTATTTTTAGGAGCCATAATAAACCAATTTTCTATCACTGGGTGTTCTATAGTATCTTTTTCTAAATGCGGACCATTAAATCCTACAAGTTCATATTTATTCATTATAGATTCAGACCATAAATTATTAAATTGATTTTTATTATTTATAATAATACTTATATCCATCCATACACCTCCATATTTTTTAAGTAAATATAATCTTAACCAATCTGAATAGTGCTCTGGCGAAAGATTATTTTTTAAAATATTACTATCATCGTCGTCAATATATTGCTGTTTATTTGATTTTCTAATAATTACAATATCCCAGTCTATTAATTTTCTTTTATTATTATCTTGTATTAGTTTTATTTGTTCTGGAATATTATCTGAATCCCAATAACACCAAATAATTTTTGGTAAATCATAAGAATTTTCAAATCCATCAATTTGGTTAGTATATAATGTTATGAATAAGATAATTATTATTAAAATAATTATTATATTTATTTTATTATATTTCATATATTCTATTATAAGTATATATTAATCGTCTTCATCTTCTTTATTAGGAACATGGGAAGCGTTTAATTGTACCATTGTACCTGGCGATGTTGCACCAAAAGATTCTCTAGGAATTATAAAAATACTTATCACTAATAATACAATTATTAAAAGAAGAGTATTTAATAGCTTTTTATTCATCTAACTAGTAACACTTTTTACACTCTGCCACCAGGGAATCCAACTAGATTGGCACCAATACCGAAGCCAGCACCTTGGCGAGCAGTGAAGGCAATAGAAGGTGACACTAAGTCGAGTAACGCAAACACGACGGCCGCAGTTACACCGAGTGCGGCGACATCCATCAGGTCAAGAGACTTCTTGGGGATGAAGATGGCGACGGCAGCAATGGCGAGACCCTCAACTAAATACTTAATCACGCGATTTACAACTTCAGTAGCCATTGTCATTTCTACTATTGCTTAAAGATTTTCTATTTTGTAAAAGTATATGAGTTCGTCGGATGAAAGAGAAGATTATCTTACAGTAGATCCTGAGATACCGGGGCAGAAGTGGTGCCTCTTAAGTTTTATCTCACCGGAAAACGTTTTAAAGAACAAAGACACTTTTTTCTTTGAGCAGTTTCTTAGCAACTTTGAGGTGAATGTAAAAACCAAATTAATTGAGCAGTTTCTAGCAAAGACTACTCAGAATATAAATGACACTCTTGAGAATCACGCCGTTGAGTTTGAGAAAAAGGATTTGAGTGGAGTTGCTATTAGTTGCCGGAATGCGAAGGTCCGCGTGGATGATGTTCTGGGTTCTCTGCAAGAGTTTGTAAAAAAGAATGTAAGTGATCTAAAGTCTGATAATATCAAAGAGAAGTATGATGATTTTATGTATACCAACAGACAGCGTCTAGAGGATGACTTTTATAAGAAGAATGAGTTTCATACCACCGTACGTGGTCTAAAAATCCGTGGGGTATATGGTAGTCCAGAGGAAGCCGAAATGCGCTCAAAGAAACTGCGGAAGCAAGACCCTATTCATAATATTTACTCCGCGGAGGTCGGAAAGTGGCTACCATGGGATCCAGAGCCTTCCCAGATTAAAGAGCAAGATTATGCCGAAGAGGAGCTCAATGTTATGATGAAGAAGTATAAAGAGAATGAGGAGTCGCGTGAGGAGTTTTATCGTGAAAAGAAGGCAAACCGCAAAGTAAACCCTCACAATCTAGAAAATACAGTTGATTCTAGTGCTATGTTTGATAGCCCTGACCTTGCAATTCAACGCAAGCTTGAGAAGAAGGATTAGATATTTTAGTTTTTCATTAAATTAATGAAACGTAAAACATTTATATGCGGTTTGTAGGAGGAGGATAAATAGGGTGGCATGTATTTGACTGGCAGAATTCACCTTCATTACAGTTTATACCAGCACAGTCAATATTGCGAAACCCTTGGTAAGCTCCATAGCCTAGAGCAGCAGAAACTACTAATAATACAATTACTAAAAGAAAAGGTGATTTGGTTGAGCGAGCCATCTATATTAAATTAAGGAAAAACCGGAAGGGTTGTCGGACCTAGTGGAGGAGGATTGTCTGATTTACAAAATCCATTTATACAACGTGTGCCATTGCCACATGATGGCATTCCAACTCCACATTGATTCGGATTGGCAAATCCTTCTATACGTAAATATCTATCTGCGATTAATAGTGCGAATCCAACAGCTATTAAAGTTAAAAAATCACCAATTGATGGTCTCATCTATTACTAATTAATTATAATTTCTTATTTACATTAATTGTAGGTCCTTTTAGTCTTTTAGCATTGTTAGCATCATATGAATCATCCGCTTCTTTCTTGTAATAATTAGCGGAGTGTTGCCAGAATTCTGGTGCTCCAATACGAAAATCGCCATGCATAGCTGCCTTGTACCAATAAATAGAATCTTCAATCTTATTACTTTGGCTTGTATTATCAATTACAAGACATTCATAATTCTGTGTACATTGGTCCATGACCTGACAGAAAAACTCAAAAGATGGGAAAGCAGAAGCATAATTATCATAAATTCTTTTGCGATTTGATATATATGACTCTTTTAATATAAATACATAATCGACGTTAGTACGTAGAGCTGGTTGAATACCTAGAGGATATTGCATCGTAATTAGAAAGAAAACTTTTAGCCAACGACCATTCATGAAAAGATATTTAATGTTTTTGTCATGTGTCCATGAATCGTCGTACATACAATCATCAAGAATCATAAACGAGCGGGGGTCAATACGGCTTTGAACACCTTTATCTTTATCATCTTGAATTTTCATCATCATAAGTTTTTGTCTTTTACAGAAATTTGCTAAAATCACAGGATTGAATTCGCCATGAATAAAAATGGGAGGAATCATTTTTCCAAAAAAACCATTTGATTCTTCTGTACCGGAAATAACAGTTCCTAAAGGCATATCTTGATGGTGAAATAATAAATCTTTTACGAGAGTTGATTTACCAGTTCTTCGGCGACCAATGAAAACACATACTGCATCTTGTTGAATTTTTCTCATATCAAACTTTTTTAATGATACATTCATAGCACCACCAGACATTATATATGCTAATTATAAAAATAAAACACTAATAATGCGGATATGAAGATTTGAATGAATCTATATCTCAAAAAAGATGGATATAAGTTCAATACTCCGGGGAATAAAGATACCAGAACCTAAATGTATGAAATATGTTATTAGTGATACTCTACAGAATTTAAAACACTATTCAAAGCTTGAGTCTTACATACCACCCATGAAAAAACTATTTGATATAAAAGATTCTGATAAAAATTATGCTCTTGAGAATAATTTTATAATTACTGGATTAAATATTTCGAATGACGATAGTATCAAGGGTAATTGTAAATTAGATGTATTAATTGATAATAAGGCTACAAAAATAGATGCATATTTAAAAGTGACACATTTAATTGACCCGGTTCGTTATTTACAAAAAGATGAAAGTCTTGACATTAATTCTAAAATAAATAATCCATGGAATCAAGCTTACGTAGAAACTGTTGCAAGTTATGCATTAGGAAAACTTCGTAAAGAAAATATTAGTCCCCATTTTAATTATTATTACGGTGCTTTTACTTCTATTGCGAAAAACTATAATTTCAATATTTCGGATGAAGTCGAAAGCTATAAAATGTATAGATGGTTTTGGGATAATATTGAAAGTGAAAAAATGAAAATTATTGTTGAATCGGATGATGCGGAAGCTTCTAAAGAAATTTATGATGAAATTATGATAAAACCAGATTATTGTTTAGACAAGAAAGATTCGAATGATGTAGAGGAGCTAGAAGATATTGTTACAAATGAATGTTATGAAATTGAAAGTTTAGATAGCGCAAGTATTAAAACACAATCGACTATTTCAACAAAAAGTTCTAGTTCAGAAGAATATAGTGAAGAAGATGAAAATGAATATAATGTATTTATTAAACTAAAAGACTTTCCAACAATGATGATATTTACAGAAAAGAATGACTCAACAATGGATGATTTACTAGAAGATTTCGAATCAGTTGGAGCGAAACCAAATACAAAATTATGGGAAGAAAAATGGTGTGCTTGGTTATTTCAGGTAATTGCTGGATTATGTGTAGCACAAACACTTTTTGGATTTACTCACAATGATTTACATACAAATAATATTGTATATAGTGATACGGAAGAAACATATTTTTATTACAAAACAAATGATAATAAAATATTTAGAGTTCCAACATTTGGTAAAGTCTTTAAAATTATTGATTTTGGTCGTTCTATATTCTCAATTAATGAGCATCTTTTTGTAAGTGATGATTTCTGTGATGGTAATGATGCTGCGACGCAGTACAATTTTCCAGAACTGACAAATGGTTTTAGAGAAAATGAACCAATCGTATATCCAAGTGCATCCTTTGATTTAGCGAGACTATCAATTAGTTTATTAGAAGGTTTATTTCCGGAAGTTCCTGATGATAAAAAGGATGGAAAAATTTTAAGTAATGAGTCTCATAAAGTTGTAAAAGAAACAATTTCGGATCTATTCAATATTCTTTGGATGTGGTTAATCGATACTGAAGGAAAGAACATATTAATCAATGATGAAGAGGAAGAACGATTTCCCGATTTTGATTTATATGTTCATATTGCTTCTTCTTGTAAGAATTGCATACCGAAAGAACAAATCTATAAAAAACCTTTCAATAAGTTTATGATAGATATTAAAGTTCCAAAAGATGTGAAAGTATATCCTTTGTTTGTGTAAATTAAAACTGCGGTACTCCCACTTGAATATCTAAATCTTCTGCTCCTCCAGTCATAGTTGGCATTGCTGATAAAAATGATAAAGATGTTACATAGGATAATAATGATGCCGAAGACTCTGGTAGCAGCTGCATAATAAGTAAAAATAGTACTGAACCTATAATAAAATCACGTATTACGGATTTCATTGTTGGTTGTTTCTTTTCAACACTATAACTGCTTATTGCGCCTAATGAAGAAATTAATGCGCCTCCAAATAATATTCCTACAAGAAGCTGGCTCATACTCTGGGAGGTTTAGGGAAAAAACGAACTGGGGAAAAACGCTAGAGTTAGAGAGTTTCAAATTCTATAGTTTCTTGTTCTTCCTCTAAAGTTTCAAAATCATTTAGACTTTCACCCTTTTCATCCAAAATCTGAATTGTATCTTCTTCTTCATTCTCGGAATCAGAATCATTTCTGTTTGATTCAATATCTATAATTGTATTTACCTCTGCAAACTTTACAGATGGCTCAGTATCAACTGAAATAACTGGGGGCTCAAGATTTTGAATAGATGATTCTTTTGTTGTTTCAAGTGTTGGAAGAGTTAGTACCGGAGATTCTTTTTCTTCCACCTTTTCTTCCACTTTTTTTTCCACCTTTTCTTCCACCTTTTCTTCCACCTTTTCTTCCACCTTTTCTTCAACCTTTTCTTCCACTTTCTCTTCCACTTTCTCTTCCACTTTTTCTTTCACTTTCTCTTCTTTCTCTTCCACTTTCTCTTCCACTTTTTCTTCTTCATCATCATCCTCAACATCCGTTTCATCATCATCTTTAAGGTATTCCTTCAGAATATTCTTTACAGGTAGCATACTGCGAATAGATTGAAGAATTCCATCTTGAATAAGTTGCTCAACTTGACGCATACTTTTTTGTCTTTCAATGGCTGGACCGGAAGGAGAAAATAAGAATACATTTGACCATAGAATTCTAGCGCATTCAATCATTGTGTGATGTAAAAAGTGCTCTGTCTTTGGAATTGTAATCTGAAGTTTCTTTTGTTTAGAAGTTAAACGAATTGCAGATAACACTTTTGTATGAGCAACAAATACAGCGCTTAATAAATCTTCAAAATAATCACATTTAATATCTTTGATAACAACACTTGTTTTTGTCTGAACCTTCTCATGGTTCCATTCGGGTATTTGTTTTAATGCGTTTTGAAAACTTAGTAATAACTTTTTAGAATCTTTTTCAGATTCTTTTGTTTCATCCAATAAATGTAAGAAAAATCCTAAAAATGCTGGTAAACAGAACTGCGTAAGTTGTCGAGTGTATTCTGTTTTTGCATCCGCATACACATTGATACCTTCAGAACCGGGTATATCCATACTCTTTTAATTTGTTTTATCCTTTGTTCTGTTAATTACCGCAATATAATGAGATAGTTGTATCCATGGAGAATAGCCAGCCCCAATTTTTTTCACTATTTCAGTCGAATTATAATCCCAATTATAGTAATTTGCTAAACTATAGATTATTTCAATAGGGTTATGACCATTTTTTCGAAGTTGAATAATATCACTAAGTGTTAGATTTGATATATTTTTACACGGTGTTCCAGTCATTAAACTACATTTATTCGCAATCGCTATGTTTTTCTGAAAACGGAATGAATGTTTCGAATTCAATGATATAGGAATACATCGAGAAAGAATTGGTGGAGAAAGTTTCCAAGGCTCACGAACTTCCAGCATAGAAGTTACACTTGGTGAAGATGTTTCAAGAATTCTTCGCAAAAATGCTTGTGCTTCTTGTGTTAAATCATCAGCACCTTCAATCCAGACATATAATGCTTCTTTTGACCTTACTTGTTGATGTAAAATTTCTCGACCTTCACGAAGACTGCGGTCTATACGCACATTCCAACGAAAAAGTTTTGCATTGTTCTTTTTTGCTTCTTGTCGTATATAAAAACTTTTACCTACACCAGGCTCTCCAGATACAAGAAAAGAATTCTTTTTATATGTACTATTCATTAATACATATAAAAGGATTATGTTTAGACCTTAAAATATTTTGAAGGATGCTCTGTTATAATATATAGACCTAAGAAAAAGCCAATAAAAAATTCTGCAAAATCTATTCTTATATTTTTTTCTGTTACATCAATACATTGATATAACGCATATAGAAGAACTATTATTGGATATTTAGCAGCAAGAATTCCAAATATAACATGAAAAAATGAATTATAATTATCTCCAAAGATACTTCTCATCTATTACATACCTTTTAACATTTCTTGGTATACTGCTTCATCTTTCTCGGCATTTTTCTGAATACTTTGCATAAGAGGATTTCCTTCAACAGCAGCAATCATTTCACGTTGATTACGCTCGGCCGCTTGATCTAGTTTTAGAGGAACTCTGTATCTCACTTGCCCTATATCCCCAACACCCGCATTGAAATCCATAGAGCGATTCACAGCATTGGCTCTGTCATTTACAACATCAGCATCTAGTTTCTTTGTTGTTTGGTGAATATCGCCGGTAAATACTGCGAGTCCGCCATTGCCTGACATAGGGCTGCGTCCTTGAGAGACTTTCTCTTTTGTAGGGTTTGTGCGCATATTGTAAGCGGCTTCATGGCTTGTAAAGTCTTGTTGAGAAGCCATAGGAGTACCATAGTATTCTGACTTCGCAGAGATTTGACCTTTCTGCGTAGGCTTCGCAATGTCGTCGGGGTCATACACTTTCAGTCTATTGGGTGCGCTAGCAGAAGAAGGAATTCCCATATAGTTCCAGTTTACAGTAGTTTCTTTCACTGTAGTGCGTGCAACATCGTCAGACCATACAGTTAATGCGGGAGCGCCTTGAGCATAACCAACAGGTGTTCCAGTTTGTCTTATATTACCAATTGTCTCACCGCGATATGTAGGGCGAGCCTTATCAGTATAATGTGTTGGCACAGCACCAGTATCAGCGGGTGCTAAATTGAGACCCATTGTGCGAGTAGAAGTAGAATTTCTTTCATTGGGTCTTATTTCAATAGAAGAGCGACCATAGTCGGCTTCAGGTGCATCTGTATTATTTGTAAAATATTCTGTCATATTTGCATTACGGTATCCAGCACCACCATATTGTTGCGCCATGGGGGTTCTGTAAGACCCAGTCACATAGGATTCGCCAAATTCTTGGGAAGCGGCGGGACCAATTAGTTCTGAACTAGTATCAGTGCGTGATGTATACTTCATCACTTGGATAGGACGTGTCGCTTCCTTTTGCGCATCTTGAGCAAATGCGCCAATGTAACGCTCACCACTTTCATCTACAAAAAATGTATCAGGCTTGTACTTGCGAACTTCACCAGGATTTTCAGCGGCATTACCAATAAAACGCTGGCCTGGAACGACTTGACCCTTGTATGTTAATTTAGGATTATCAGCAGTACGAATATCATCCGTCTTTGGCATCTTTTCCATCATTAACTGATTTACTTCCATTTGTTGGAATCCACCCTTGCCTGTAGAGCCGAACTTTTCACCGACACCAGCACCTACACGAACTGGTTCAAAAGGCTTCTCGCCAGCACGGCTACGAGGTAAGTCAATACGGTCACTAATGAAATTAGAAGAATCCTCTAAACCAAAAGGGTTGCCAAAAGGTGTTTGAGAAGTATTGAACATTGTTTCCACTTCTTTTTTCTTAATCTGCGTAACTCCAGAGCCAGTGTAAGAATCTAGAATGCCAGAATTTGTTTGAGGTCCTACGTTTTGTCTTACACGACCTCCAAAGAATGGAACCATATTATTGTGAGTAAAATCAGAAGATGATATTTGTTGTCCGCTAAGTGGGCTTGTTACATAATCTCCTTCCATATAATTTGGGTTTTCTTCAACGCCGTTTGAGCTGTATGATACTTGAGCAGAGATTGTATCAATTGGTTGAGGGGCTGGCTCCGTTTTTGCTTGTGGGAGTGTTGTGCCGCCGAATGAAAAAGCAGACCCTTCTGGTCCGGGATTTGGTTGACTAGGATAAATCTGACCGAATGGTGTTGCGTAACGTAAGTCTAGTTCAGGATTTGACCCTTTTACAGAATTTCCTTGTTCATTTCTTGTAAGTGGTTGCATAGGTGGTTGTTGTTGTGTAAAGCCTTCATCGTTACTTTTGGACAATTTAGTTACTAAATATCCAAGACCAACTAATCCGAATGCTGCTAATGCAGATATAGGTTCCATCTATTACTAATGTGTTTTAGACTTTTCTTTATCAATATCACGAGAAGGTATGAAAAAGTCAAAAGGGGTTTCAAAAGTATTTTGTGGTTGATGAGGTAATCCTTCCCAACGATTCCATCCAGTTGCTCGTAGAGTACAAGGAGGATTATTCAAACGGTTGAATAATTGTGGCACAGACTCATCTGGTGGTGCAACATAAGGAGCATTTGTAAATTTATTTGTTGCAGGATTGTGTTGAATATTATTATTCTTAACACGAGTACTGAGTCTATTAATGTTTTTTAAATCAGACTCTACATCTGTTTTCCATGTATCGTTTACATAACTTCCACCAGACATTTGAATGCGTGTAGTGACATCTACAGGGTAACTTTCAAAGCAGTTAATACCGGGAGGATTAGCATAATATTTTAAAGCATAATTTGTAATTCTTAAATCATCTTGGGTGTGAAATTCATCCCATTTAGAACGAGTCATATTTCTTAAAAAATCACCACCTGAAGCCATATCTATTATATTTAAAACTTATTCTTAGCCATACAAGATTCTTTCTTAAATGTTAAAGGCGCAAAGGTAGCAGGATATGACCACATTTGATATTCTTTTCTGACAACAGGTATTGCGTTTACTGTAAGAGTATTTTTAGGATTCTTGCGCTCAATCATATTAGGATTGCTAGATGGTAAATGTTCACGAAATGCTGCCCACGTATTAGCTCTTGTAATACCCATTAAATCAGATTCTAAATCAACACGACTCCCTTTAATATCATACACCTCATTACCACCAACTAATCCTAGAATGTGGCGTTTAGGTTTTACATGTTCATATTCTGATACAATATAGTCATACACTTGGGGGTTTTCTTGTTTTTCAAACATGTGAGAAGATGGTTTCTCATATGCTTCAAAATAACTATTCAGCGCCATTTATCTAACCATAGTTAGCAATTAACATCGCGAATATAAGAGCGACTGGGTAAGCCACCGTGAATCCAACCGGGTGAAGCGACTTCAGGGATTAAGTTTTTAGGGTTCTGGATATTATCCTTGACAGTGGGGATTAAGGGAGTGTATTGCTGTGTGAATTCTTGCTCCGTCACGGTACCACATTCCTTTCCTTGACGAACTTGCTCAGAATGTAATAAATACGACTCAACTTCAGCATTACCACGACCGCCACCCATAAAAGGAACACTTAAAAATGGGCGAGCCTGTTGACGAATATTGCACTTGTTATTCTTAAATTCAGGCTGATTGCGCATGAGAGAATCACTGTCAATAAAATTATTGTTATAGCCATAGCCTTCGCGAGGGAATAACATAAGATTCTTTGACGCTAAAGGGTTCACTTCACGAGCATTTGGTACTAAATTTGTCGTAGCATAATTACCGGGTCCAACGGATTGGCCAAAATATTGTTCAATACCGCAAGTATCATCCCTTGTATGTGTCAAACGGTTGATCTCCATCTACCAAAACTATATTTTTCTTTAATCAAAATAGAATGAAACCGGCTTCAAAAAAAGTAACAAAGAAATTTTGTGATTGTATAAAAAAGGTTCGTACATACATCAAGCCTAGAAAAGGTACAAAAGAATCTGCGTCAATTGGTATTTGTGTGAAAAGCGTTTTACAAACACGAGGAAAAACTTTGCGTAAATTTAAATGCCGTAATGGAAAACTTTTTACAAGAAAAATGAAGAACTAATTATCGGAAAGCCATGGTATAACTGCTCCAGCACTTCCTGTAGAAGAACTACAGGCAAGGCGGTTTCCTTCCTTACATGTCTTGCCTGGTATCTTATATAACCAATTCTGGTAAGATTCTTGGTCGTTAGGAACAGTGGTGCTTGGCATTGTATAGAATTGACGCTGACCTTGTGAATTATTGAATACGTCCGTAGGATCATTTATAAATTGCGTCTTGAAGAAATCATCTAATTGTACTGACACGGAAGGATCAAAAATACTTGCTGCGGATGGGCGAGACGGATTGTATTTAATTTCATCCACTAATACATTCATAAATGGATTTTTAGCATTTGGATATGTTACTTTTTCACCAATAACCTCTTCAAAAAGACCATCCGGGACAGCAGTATCTTCTTGCTGGAAGTTTTCAGTAATAACTGTGTCGGGGGTAGAATCATATCTTAAATACCAAATAATAGCATGTAGAACAGTTAAAATCATAAATACAATGAAAACATTAGCATTTTGTAAAAGATATGCACTAATACCTCCTACCACTGTTAAAACAACAAACGCAAAAATAACATGATTTACAACGTCACTTTTACAAGATGTTTTTACTTTATCGACTGAATATGATTGCGAAAATAGTCTTATATCTTCCCAAACATATTTATTACACTGTTCACCCATCTACTTTTGCTCTATACAGTATTATTTCTTTGTTCCACTATTTTGTTTCTTTTTTGCTTCTAACTTCTTTTTTAGACGCTCACGTACGAGAGACATACGAGCACTGCCTTCTTTACCGGCAGCACGTGCCATGTCCATATCCTCGAAATTAAAAGCAGTTTTAAAACCTTCTAGAATTTCTACAAATGCCGGATTATTTTGGAATTCTTCCATTAATTCCTCTGCTTCACGAGCAAGCTCTTGAGGTCTTAGTTGGCCGGATTGAATCTTCTGTTGGAGTTTTTTGCCAATCTTTTGAAGAGCATTTTGAATTAGATTAGGATTCTTTGTTGACATAGAAATCAGAATCTCAAAAGCACGTGTAGGGTCTTTCTCACACGCTTCTAAATCTTCTGCACTAAAGCCAAAATCTTCAGGGTCAAATTCCTTTACTAAATCTTCTGCAAGTTTCGCCATTTGACCCTTTAGGAACTTCTCAGGAAGTGGTGGTAGACTCTCGCCTCGTTTTCCAAAAAGTTCAAATAGTCGGGAGGACATATTGTTGAAATCAACCTTCTCCATACGAGTTCTCCATTCACGCATCATGCCATCAACCCAATCTTGAGATACTCCTTCTACATCTCCAGTTGTGTAGATTACACAAAGATCGAGAATAGAATTATATTCATTAATAGCCTTGACCGTATTCTTAGATAGTTGTTCCCATACACTATTTGGGATAACTACACCGGGTAATACGAGATGGTCTTCGGCGGTTAAACGTTTCTTATAAACATTTGATTTATATGCATCCATGCGCTGCTCATTCGGAATAGACTTTGCTGCGGCAATCTCGTTTTTTAATTCTGGGCAAGTTCCTTCCAGATCTACACAGAATTCTTCATACTTGGATTGAAACGTGGCCTCCATATTCTTTCTTAAAATTATCTTTTAAATATCTTCTTTTTCACGCTGGATTTTAAAAGTAAAAAAATCCATTTTTTTACTTTTAAAATATTGCCTGAATTTATTCACGCTGGATTTTATTTTTAAAAACAGCCTGAATTTATTCACGCTTCATGCCATTTTATAACGTTCAACCAAAGTATTTAATACTTTTAGATAATTCCAAATTGATTTCTTATTAGAATCAGACATTGTATGCCAATGTTTATTAAAAATAGTGAGTGCTGGTGAAATTTCATTAAACTGGGTTTCAATTAGTTTGTTAGCATATTGAATAATATATTCAGCGTCTTCGTTCTTCACTGCTTCATTTACGGCCTTAAATACATTTTCATAATATAACTCCATAGCGATTTTTGGACTACTCGCTTTCGCAAACTTAATAATTTCTAAAGCACTTTTAATATCACGTTCTTCTGGAAAACTTTCAGAAAGGTCTTCAAAAAAACGAATTAGTTGATTATTAAACGCTCCTAAAAGGCTCGTCATTCTCTTATATTGATTTATCAATAAATCTTTATGTATTTTTTTACATTACTTGTCTTTTTTGTGGCATACCAACATCTCTTGACCTTTGATATTCTTCCATTTGTTTATCAAACATTTCTTCTTTCTTTGATTTATTTCTCCCTTGTTCAGTTTTTCCGGGGTTATAATCTTGTGAGGATTTGTCACCCATTGCATTATTGCCGTTTAAAAATGAAAATGCGCCAGGAATTGTTAAGCCACCATTTCCTGTTGAGCTTGTATCAGAATCATTGAAACTATATCCAACATTCTTTGAAAAACTAGTATGTTCAGTGTAATTCCATCCTTCTAAATCTGAAGATTCGGATGGCCCTTGTTGGCTACCTTGCTGATTTTGCATTTTCTTTTCGTACAACCAGTTCATCACTTCGCCATCTGTACGAGGCTCTGTCTCTCCTTGAATTACAAGCGTCGGCACTTTCTTGAGCCACTTTGGCAGAGCTTGGCTATTTGGTGGGTCAACAGATATAAACTGGAACTGCGCTTTGTAAGGAGTCTGAGATACTTCCATAATAAATGCCTTTGACCAAGAACACTTGGTCGAATAATAGCATATGTTCTTTTTATCCATTAATAGTTTCTTAGAACTATCTATATTTTAGAAAACGCATTGATGTATAAAAGCAAAAAAATTAATTTTAAAAAACGGCTTAATATAACTATTAAAGAAATATCTGTTAGTTAAATAAGATGACAAAAGCCGGAGGAGTTTCTTTCGAAAATATCCACTTTGAAGATAAATATACATTAAAATTTCAACTCAAGAACACAAATGTAAGTTATGCAAATACTCTTCGTCGCATTATGCTATGTGAAGTTCCTTCTGTCGGATTTCGTGCCGAAATTCTAAAAGATGGAACAACCAGTGATGTAAAAATTCTAAAGAATACTACTGCAATGTCAAATGAAATGTTTGCCCACCGTATTGGCTTAGTACTGGTACAGGCTACACCAATTGGATGGGATCCAGCAAAATATGAATTCCGTCTTGATGTAGAGAATACTAGTGATAAACCTCTTGATGTAAAGGTGGCAGATATTGAAGTATATGAAAATAATGATGGTGAAATGGTAAAGATTCCTAATACTAAGTTCTTTCATCCCGACAGCGTATCACATGATACATGTCTTCTAGCAGTTCTAAAGCCTAAGATTGGTAGTAGCAGTGTTGAAACTGTTGCGTTCAAAGCAAAGGCGACTGTTGGTGTTGGCCGTGAGAATGTTCGTTTTAGTCCGGTGAGCCAGTGCTCGTATTCGTATACCCGTGACAATTCATCTGAAAAGAAAAACAAAATTTTCACAGATTGGCTTGACCGTCACAAGAAGATTAATGCTCAAGAACTAGAACAAGATTCTGAACGAAAGAAAGTTCTTGAGCGCGAGTTTGAGACAATGGAAGCCGCTCGTTGTTTTATGATGAATGAGAAAGGTGAGCCTAATAGTTTTGATTTTGTTGTAGAAAGTTGTGGCGCATTCAATCCGTTTGATATTATTATTGAAGCTCTAAAGGTTATCGAGCGTAAGTGCCATGCGTATGCTGGTCTAGATAAAGGAGAGCTACCTGACAATGTAAAGATTCAGCCCACTAAGAAAGAAGCACGTGGATTTGATATTTACTTTCAGCATGAAGACCATACTCTCGGTAATCTTCTAACCACTTGGATGGATGAAAATATTCTTGACCCCCATGGTCTCAAAGAAAACCATATTACTTTCTGCGGTTATTGCGTCCCTCATCCTCTTCGTGATGAAATGTTAATGACTGTGTTGGCGAAAGATGATATTATTTGCCGCAAAGCAATTGCAGCAGCCGCAATGAATTGTGGAAAGATGTTTGGTGCGTGGCGTGAGAAACTTATGACTAGCCGTGTATAAATAATCATGTTATGTTTTACATAACTAAATTATTACTTTCTAGATTTTCTTAGTTTACGTGTTTTTCGTTTACCACCTTTTTTTCCTGAGATGGGTACTGGTGCTGGTGCGGGCCTAGGCGCTGGTTGAGGAGAAGGTTTTGGAGCTGGTTTTGGAGCTGGTTTTGGAGCTGGTTTTGGAGCTGGTTGAGGAGCTGGTTTTGGAGCTGGTTTTGGAGATGGTTGAGGAGCTGGTTGAGGAGCTGGTTGAGGAGCTGGTTTTGGAGATGGTTGCGGTGATGGTTTTGGAGATGGGGATGGTTGAGGAGATGGGGATGGTTGAGGAGATGGCTGTGGTACTGGTGCTGGTTGTGGCGATGGTTGAGGGGCTGGTTGAGGAGATGGAGATGGTTGAGGTGATGGTTGCGGTGCTGGTTGAGGAGATGGCTGTGGTACTGGTGCTGGTTGCGGTGATGGTTGAGGAGATGGAGATGGTTGAGGAGATGGCTGTGGTACTGGAGCTGGTTGAGGGGCTGGTTGAGGAGATGGCTGTGGTACTGGTGCTGGTTGCGGTGATGGTTGAGGAGATGGAGATGGTTGAGGGGCTGGTGCTGGTTGCGGTGATGGTTGAGGGACTGGTTGAGGAGATGGAGATGGTTGAGGTGATGGTTGTGGCGATGGTTGAGGAGATGGAGATGGTTGAGGGGCTGGTGCTGGTTGCGGTGATGGTTGAGGGGGTGGAGATGGGTGTGGTACTGGTGCTGGTTGAGGGGCTGGAGATGGTTGAGGGGCTGGAGATGGTTGCGGTGATGGTTGAGGAGATGGTGATGGTTGAGGAGATGGTGATGGTTGAGGAGATGGTTGCGGTGATGGTGCTGGTTCAGGGGCTGGAGATGGTTGAGGAGATGGTTGTGGTACTGGTTCAGGAGCTGGAGATGGTTGAGGAGATGGTTGGGGAGATGGTGCCGGTCTAGGAGATGGTGCTGGTCTAGGTGCTGGTCTAGGTGCTGGTCTAGGTGCTGGTCTAGGTGCTGGTCTAGGTGCTGGTGCTGGTCTAGGTGCTGGAGATGGCGATGGTCTAGGTGCTGGAACTGGTGCTGGTCTATAGTAAGTATTTAGGAGTGGTTTATTTACTTTTCTAATTCTGTTATTACCCGTGTCTGCTATAAATAAGTTACCTTCAGCATCAAATACTAGACTCATTGGATTATTAAGAGAGGCATTAATGGCTTGACCATTATCACCATCTCCCCCACTTACCCCATTTCCAACTAATGTCGTTATTATACCAGTAGATACAGAAACCATGCGTATAACATTATTACTAGAGTCGGCGATAAATATATTACCTGAAGCATCCAATGTGATACCATTCGGTTTGTTGAGTGCTGCGTTAATGGACGAGCCACCATCACCGCTATAACCGGCGGTGCCATTCCCCGCCATTGTTGTAATAATGCCCCCTGTATCGAATTTGCGGATAATATTATTATTCATGTCAGCAATAAAGATGTTTCCATTCACATCTACAGCAATATCAGATGGCCATCTGAGTCCTGAATCAATGCCAGTTATATTGGTTATGACACCTGTTGATATAGAAACCCGTTTGATGCTGTTATCGGTGCTGTCCGCAATAAAGAGATTTCCCGAATTGTCAATCCGAATGCCGATAGGCTGGCTAAGGTTTGTATTAGGCAATGTTGTGATGATGCCAGATGACCCAGAAATCACTCGAATACAACGGTTCATTGTATCCGAAATATATACATTACCTGAAGCGTCCACCGCAACAGATTCTGGCAATTTGAGCAAAGCAAGATTTGCTGGACCATTATCACCCGTGTAACCCAATACCCCAGTTCCTGCAATTATAACTGGTGGTGAACCTATAGAAATTTTTGATACACGATTAGCATTACTCTCAACATAATATAAATTTCCAGAAGAATCAAAACATACGCTAGTAGGATAAATTAACCCATCAATAACATTTGTAATAATACCAGGGACTTCTGCACTTGGTGCAGGACTTGGTGCTAAAATTTGTGTTGAACTTGGTGCTGGAATTGGTGTTGGACTTGGTGCTGGACTTGGTCTTGGGCTATAGTAAGTATTTAGGAGTGGTTTATTTATTTTTTTGATCGAGTTATTATATTGGTCTGCTATATATATATTACCTGAAGCGTCTAAAGCAATACTCGATGGATAATAAAGCATATTATCTGTGCTAGTGTGACGGCCCCCAACTATAGTGCTAATGATACCTGTCGTTTGTTCCACCATACGGATGCGGTTCCATCCAGTTTCTGCAATAAACAAATTGCCAGAAGTGTCCAAGGCAATACCATACACCGCACTTAGAGAGGCGCTGCTTGCAGGACCACCATCCTCACTGTAGTTGTACGAGCCAGTGCCCGCTATTGTAGTGATAATGCCAGTGGAGGCCGACACGAAGCGGATGCGGTTGTTGTTCGTGTCTGCAATCCACAAGTCACCCGATGCGTTTACCGCGATGCTAGTAGGACCCGAGAGCGCTGCGCTAATAGCCGGACCGTTGTCCCCACTAAAACCCGGGTCCCCATTGCCGGCAATAATTGTGATACTGCCTGTCAATGCCGACACCTTACGAATACGAGCGGGACCAGGTTCAGAAAAAAATATATCTCCTACAGTATTTACTGCGACACCATATGGTAGCGTGATTTGCGGGGAGATATCGTCACCTGCCACCGATATGATCACGCCGCCCGCGGAAACTTTGCGTATACGGTTATTCCCAGTGTCCGCTATGAAAAGGTTGCCAGCAGTATCCACTGCGAGACTTTGTGGGGAATTGAGCTGCGCATTGGTGGCTAACATGCCATCGCCATTGAAGCCAGCAACCCCATTTCCAGCAATTGTAACTGCTGCACCACCTGTTATCGGAACCTTTATTACACGATTACCATTACTCTCAATATAATATAAATTTCCAGAAGAATCCACACATACGCTATAAGGAGAATTTAATCCACTAATAATAGTATTCATAGCACCAGGGAGTGATGAGTATGGTGCTGGGATATCACCGCCTTTATATATTTTATTTTTTATTTTTTTTCTTGTTTTTCTCTTTCTATTACCTACAGGAGGAGTGTCGGTTTGTAAAGGAGTATTTATGATATAAGAAGATTTAATACTTTTTTTTAATGACCGAAGTGATTTCATATTACTATTTATATGAATAATAATATTTATTTTTATTTTACTACTTTACTTTTTAAAGAAGAAATGTATTTGTTTAGATAATTTAGTTATGTATTACATAACATGATTATTTTTAATAAACCTATTCAATTAAATTATTACTTTCTAGATTTTCTAGATTTTTTAGACTTCTTTGTTTTTCTTCTACTACCGCCCACTATTGCTGGAGAAGGAGAGGGGTTAGGAGCGGCGCTTGATGCTTCTGCTGGAGAAGGAGAGGGGTTAGAAACCGGAAAAGGAGCAGGTTTAGGAGCAGGTTTAGGAGCAGGTTTAGGAGCAGGTTTGGGAGCAGCTTTGGGAGCCGGTTTAGGAGCAGGTTTGGGAGCAGCTTTGGGAGCAGGTTTAGGAGCGGCTTTGGGAGCAGGCTTAGGAGCGGCTGCTCTTTTTTTATTAAATTTTTTCATAGCTCTAGGAACAGGATTAACTTTAGCGCTAAGTGAAGCCGAGGCAGTATCTAAAATACTTATTGTACGTGGAGGTGATGTTTTAGAGGGTTTTCCACCTGTTACTGGATTCACAATTGAAGGTGATAGTAATATAATAGTATCCCATGTTGAAATATAATAATTATTAGCATTATCAACAGATACTCTGTAACATTTATTCGTTGTGTTCTCAGTATAAGTTCCCCCTGAAGCAACAGTTGATATTATACCTGTAGAACTATCAACTCTTCTTAAAGCATTATTCTCTGTATCAGCGATAAGAACATTACCGCACATATCTACAGCAACAGCATTTGGAGTCCAAAGTCTTGCATTTATTGCCAATCCACCATCCCCAGTATAGGGATTCTCTTGTGCCTTTGGAGATGTTCCCGCAAATGTTGTTATTATACCAGATGTATCAACTTTACGAATTCGATGATTCCAACAATCAGCAATATACACATTGCCATATGAATCCACTGCTACATCAGTTGGATTATTTAGTTGTGCAAGATTCGCATCTCCATTATCACCACTAAACCCTGAATTATTTTGTATTATTTCTTCAGTTGTAGGAAGTGGATTGCCCGCAATTTTGCGAATTATATTATCAGCGACAGTAACTTTCCATATACAATTATTATATAAATCTGCTATAAAAATATTTCCTAAAGCATCCACTGCTATTCCTTGAGGGTTACCAATAGAGGCATTTCTAGGAGGTCCTCCATCTCCTTGAAATCCAGTTAATTCTTTATTGCCCGCTATTGTTGTAATAATACCATTTGGATCAACTTTACGAATTACATTATTATATGTATCTGATATATAAATATTATCATTATTATCAATTGCTAAACCTTTCGGAATTGATATTTTGGCATTAATTGCTGGACCACCATCTCCACTGTAACCAAATTCAGCAGAATATAAATAGCGAGGGCTTAATTTACCTACAAATTCTGTATATGGTTTTCCAGTACCAGTATAATTTTTAGAAACCTTTAAAACTCTAGAAGTACCAGTTTCAATAAAATAAATTGTATTCTTAGAATCGACTACCACACCATATGGTTGTTTAATATTATCTGCGATAACTAGTTTATTCTCAGAAGTATATAATGCTTTTGGAGGCTGATATAATGGTGTTCCATTCAAATATGAATAATGTGCTTTATCCGGAACATAGACTGTTACCCCAGATTCACCATCTGGTTTATTTGTCCATCCCAATAATGTTGAACCATTTGGTGTATGATAAGGATTTCCGTCTTTGTCTAGTAATGTTGGATTGCCAAAGTCAAATCCATATGCAACTTTATTATAAACATTATTTGGTTCAACATACGCAAGTGTAATATATCCGTTTACCATAGAAACTTTTACAGGAGGAACATATGCGTTTTGATTTGCTTGTTGAAAAGCATCAAATTTACTTTGTAAAGCAGCTACAATTTCACTTTCTGAATAGGAACCATCTTGAATAATATATTTTTGTATTATTGGATTCTCGTCACCAAATATAAAATATAAATCCATATGTGTAATTTGTTTTCTTGTGACGGCCATATCTACTCTTTATAAATAAATTAATCCACCTCCTCCACCTTTGGTTGCGTTGTAGAAGGAGCATCAGAACTTTCGGGCATCTTTGAAGCATAGAGTTTCATCATAATCGGCTGAATCTGACTTTCAATCGACTTACGTTGATTTTCATATACATCTGCCTCTTCCTCCGCATGCTCCTCTAGCCACGCAAGACCCTTGCTTACTGCATCTTCTGCGCTCGCCACTTCGGATGTACCAAGTGTCTCCTTGACCTTGTCTTCACGCAGTGAGTTGCGAGTATTATACAAATAAGACTCAAGCTGATTTTTTGCCTCAATCTTTAGCATCTTTGCTTTATCAGCTTCTGCATTCGCCTCTGCATCACTTACCATCTTCTCAATGTCTTCTGTACTCAGACGACCCTTTTCATTTTTAATTGTAATGCTATTTGACTTTCCAGTAGACTTCTCAACAGCACTCACAGAGAGAATACCATTGGCATCAACATCATATGTAATCTCAATCTGAGGAACGCCACGAGGCATGGGAGGAATGCCTTCTAGACGGAATGTGCCAAGCAGATTGTTGTCCTTTGTGAATTGGCGCTCACCTTCAAACACGCGGATATCAACTGCTGGTTGGTTGTCAGCATACGTACTAAATGTCTGAGACTTCTTTGTAGGAATCGTCGTATTACGCTTAATAAGAGGTGTCATCACATTGCCACTTGTCTCAATACCAAGACTGAGAGGTGTTACATCAAGTAGTAGAATCTCACTTGTAATATCATTCTTCGAGTTGCCAGAAAGAATATGAGCCTGTACAGCAGCACCATACGCAACAGCCTCATCAGGATGAATCGTTTGGCACAGCTCCTTGCCAGCAAAGAACTCTTTCAGAAGTGCTTGGACGCGAGGGATACGCGAAGAGCCACCAACAAGCACAATGTCATCAACATCGGCTTTTGAAATCTTAGAGTCACGGAGAACAGACTCTACTGGAGCCATTGTTGAGCGAAATAGGT
>Ga0214921_10003279_pt1 | contig 25002 bp, 39 predicted proteins | sample LL1505_MetaG_FD_177992 | JGI IMG/M metagenome (GOLD analysis project Ga0214921, IMG submission 177992) | Freshwater microbial communities from Lake Lanier, Atlanta, Georgia, United States - LL-1505 | ecosystem: Environmental > Aquatic > Freshwater > Lake | place: USA: Georgia | collected...
CTGGCCTCGCTTGGGAGGATGCCTTATGAGGCCGTTTTCGCTTTGATCGAGAACATAAGGAAACAGGCAACCGATCAAAGCTCACAGATTTCGCCTAGCGAACTTGGTTCCGAGAAGCAATGAACCTATCCGATATGGCTTCCTTCGTTACGGGGAAAATCGGCAAGACCGACACCGACTCCGTGGCTCAGTGCAAGGAGTTCCTTGCTCGCAGGTATGAACTAATCTGGTCTAGCCAACTTTGGCGGGACACGCTTGGAACATCCACCCAGACCGTGAATGCCGGAACTCAGGACGTTACTATCTCCAACACTTCAATAGATCAGATCGTGGCAGTCCGATGGTCGGACACAACCCTAGGCCCAGTCCAATACGAGGCCGTATATGCGATTGATCCTACCCTTTTTGACAACACGGGAACCCCTCTTGGATTTGTTACACTGCCTAAAACCGCATCGAATGTTTGTCAAATTAGGCTTGTTCAGACTCCATCAGAAACCAAAACCCTTTCGGTATTGGGAAAGATCAAGCTTCGGGTTATTGACGGATCTTCCCAGTTCCAGACTCGCAATCTTACCAACGACACAGACAGCCCAGCCCTGAACGGCATTGATAACGCCCTGCTTGCGTTTGCAGAGGGGGATATGCTTACCCGTGATCGCCAATACTCAAAGGCCCAGATGATGTATGCCGATGGAGTGGCTCAAATCAAGGTTGCTACCAATATCGAGCGTGGTCAATCGGCCTACAATCTCACTGTTACTGCGGTGGATTCAGGCGAGTGGTCTAGGTCGGATTGGGATTATCCCGTCTATTCCGGCTCAAAGTCTGCGTTCCTAAGCTACATCTAAGCCCATGCCCATTGTCTCGAATAGCGGATTGGACGATCCGATCCTATTTGACGCAACCACCTCGTTCACGGGAGGTGTTAATAACATTGCCGCCTCAAGGCTTTTGGAGGCCAATCAGGGAACAGAGTTTATCAATGTCGATATAGACAGGGTTGGCAATGCGGTAACTCGGAAGGGGACGGCATCGTTATCATCGTCAGCAGTGCCGGAGGGGACGGCCAACATTCAGGGAGCATATTATTTCGACACGGGAACGGTCAATCAGGTCGTCATTGCCAAAAACAGGAAGATATTCTGGTATAACGGGGTTGCCGGAAGCGGGGCATGGACTCAGGACTCTTCATCTTATTTGACCAATGCCGCCGATAATGTTGTTAATTTCGCCCAACTATCGGACAAATTATATTTCTGCGATGGCGTAAGTGACATCAAGAGCTTCAACGGCACAACTGTTGCCTCCATCCCAGCCGCCGCCAACGCCCCGACTGGGGTTAAGTTTTTGTGCTCCCATACCAACAGAATGTTTGCCATCAAAACCTCCGAGCCTGACACCATTTATGTTTCTGATCTTCTTTCCGTGGAGGGAACAGCGGCTTGGTCGGCGGTGGATTCATTCAGGGTCGGTGGTGACGGCGAGCCCATCACGGCTATCACCTCATGGACTGGGTTCCGGCTTGTTGTTTTTAAGAATAACTCAACCTACGTCATCACTACCGATCCCACTGCGGCATCCATAGCCGATTGGCCCATAGAGATTGTCAGTCAGGATATTGGGTGCGTGGCGCATAGGACAGTGTGCCAGATCGGGGCGAACTTGTATTGGTTGGCTCAGGATGGGGTTAGGAGTATGCAAAGGATTTTACAGGGATCGGATCAGGAGATCAGCGAGCCTTTGTCCAAGATTATTGATTCCACAATTCAGGAAATCAACACCACCTACGTCTCCAAGGCCTGCGCCACCTATTACAAGAACAGATATATACTTTCCGTGCCTATAAGCACCTCATCAACAAATAACTGCTCCATCGTCTATAACACGGTTCATAAGTCTTGGTCTGGAAAGTGGACTAATTTTCAAGCCTCCGAGTTTGTCCATTACACAAACACCCCGTCCAACTGCCTAGTATTGGCAACTCCCACTGGATCGGTTTTGCAATGGAGGGAGTGGGTGAAGGACGATAATGAGGTAGCGAGCGACTACCAAGACTCGGGGGCGAGCATCAGGACGAGCATTACCACAAGGGAGTTCGTGTTTGGCGAGATGATGAGTTACAAGAGCCTGAACAATGTTGAGGTTCAGTTCTATTCGAGCACCGCATATTGTTCTGTATCTTTGATTGATGAGAACGGGGATACGGTGTCTGCATTCTCGAACATTGATAGTTCGGCCTACTCTGGCGGGCTTGGGGCATTGATTATTCCTTTTGTTCTTAATTCAAATGCAGTTCTAAGGAATCAGAAAGCCAAGAGAAGGGCAAGGAGCTTGCTTGGGAATCAGCCCATTAAAGGGGTTCAGGTGCTTGTGGAGAGCAGTTCCGGCAAGCTTAACCTTCAGGCGGTTGTTGTCAGTGCCTTCTTGGATGCCTTCGTGAACGAGGAGCTATGACCGTAACCGCTTCAATGGCGGCTAGGTGGATTGCCCCACGCATGGCCGGATGGGAAAACCAGACTCACACAACGAATGTCCTTCAATGGTATATGAATAACGAGCTTTGCGGGGTTGCCACGGAGGGGGAGCAAATCAGGGGAGTAGCTTGCGTAAGATTCCTTAACAATTCAGAGGATGGCCTCGAACCATATAAGCACGATCCTAAAGGAAATGTGACATGGGTGGAGTTGGTTGTTGCGGATCAAGGAGTTGCAATTTCCTCCTTGTTTGATCTTCTATGGTCTAAATACGGAAGAAAGCCTTATGTTGCCTACCGAAGAGGGCTAAAGAACGGGAAAATCAGGAAGTTCGGGGTCGATATGTTTGACCGCATGAACTCCTTTTGCATGAGAAATCTAACGCTTGCCACAAACTAGGCTGGCACTACATGGAGAAAAACAATGTTTTTAGAGCAGAGACTAGCTAATCCCAAGCAGGCCCATTCCTGCACGGCCTTATTCTGGATCGCCAACGTAAGATATGGCGGATCTCCGCCTTCTCCGCCTCCGCCTCCTCCTCCGCCGGATTATGCCGCCGCAAATAGGGCTGGCGTTTTGGCTGATGTTCAAACTCTTGGAGCAAAGAGGGAAATTGAGAATGCGGCAAAGCTTGGCGGGACTGCCCTCGGGTTTGGTGTTGAGACTAGGACGAGAAATGTTCTTAATTCAGGTTACGAGCAACAGGGAAATCGTTATTTTACTGGAACAGGGAGAAATAGGCGGGAGGTGTCTGCATCGGAGGCCACCACCCCTCGACAATACTACGTTCAGATATTTGATGAGGACGGCAAAAGATACAGTACCCCCAAGGAAATAACCAGTCAGGAGGCTATTTTAGACTTTAGGGGAAAATCGGATTTAGATGCGGCCAAAGCGGTATCCGATTTTCAAAGGCAGGAGCAAAAAGCCAATGCACAACAGGCCTTGGATTTGCAGAGGCAGTATGGGACTCAGTTTGCATCGGAGGCCAGAAATCAGCTTCAGGCTATTGATCCGACGGGATATGCCAACCGAGAATTGCTTGGTAGCAGAGTGGCTAATACAAATTTTGAGGGAATTGGCAACGGGCCGACATTCACGCAGAGCGGATATGGGCCTCAATACGAGATGTCGTCCAATAGCCCGTCCATGAGCAGGCTTGGCGGTGGGCCATCGCTTGCGAGACTGGACTCGGGCTCTGCGCTTGAGAGGGCAGATGGTGGGCCATCGTTGTCAAGGCAGGGTTATGGGCCTCAATTTCAAGCCGGAGACGAAAACGCCGGAGGCGGGAATGCCGCTAGGGGCAGGGCTGAGATTGAACGGCAATTAGGGGAGAATCTTTTCAACAATGGAAAGCTGACCGAGGAGCAATCCCGCAGGCTGAATAATGCAGTCAGGGGAGCCCAGACAGCGAGGGGTAACATTTATGGAAACGCTCCCACGGCGCAGGAGATCCTGACTCGTTCCGGCGCAGAGCAGGATATGGCTCGTCAGGCTAGGGCTGATGTTGTCGGGTATCTGCAAAGCGGTCAGAGCAGTTATGACGTTGCTAACGCCATCCGGCAGGAGGCCAATCAACTTGCCCAACAGGGTTACATCAATTATTCCACGGCAAACACGGTCAACAATAACCTTGCCCAGCAGGAATATCAGAACAGGCTGGGCGCACTCGGACAAAGGAATCAAGCCTCTCAGACTGAACTAAGCAATCGGGCGCAATCAGCCGCCTTTAACAATCAATCGGCTCAGTCCGAGTATCAAAACTACGTCAATCAGGTTGGGGCCAACAATGCGGTCAGTCAGCAGGAGTTTCAGAATCAGCAGACAGCCTTGGGACAGCGGAATCAAGCCCAGCAGTCCATGTATCAGAATCAGCTTGGGGCGATTGCCTCAAACAATCAGCTTGCTCAACAAGCCTATGGGAATCAACTTGCGGCCATCCAACAGAGAAATGCGGCGACCCAGCAGGGGATCGCCAATCTTCAGAGCTACGCAGGCCTTCAGCCGATTGTCACGCAAGGCGGACAACTTGGGGCTCTTGGTCAGGGGGCGGCTCCCACAATCCAGACCCCCATCCCGCAGGGGGCCAATATCAATCCGAATGCTGGCAGAGTGGGGACGGACTTTGCCTTGGGCGTGTATGGGAATCAGACAAGCCAATACAACGCACAGCTTAATTATCTGTCCAGCACCTATGCGACAGCACAGAAGAATAGCCCTCTGTCTTGGATTACTGGTATCGGCGGGGTCTTGTTCTAAGGAGATTCTATATGGGATTATTTAGGGACATTTACGGGATAGCTCGTCAATCAGAGCAGGACGATCTTGCAGAAAAAAGATTCAATCAAGAGATGGAGCTCAAGCAGAAGTATTATGAAAAGCAGATGCAACTATACAATGATGCAAATAAAAGAAGGAATGATGTGTATGCTGGGATCAGCGAGCTAGGGGAACTCGACAAAGCCATCGGGGAGACGAGCTTCCAGAAAACAATGCTTGAGCAGAGATTCCAGCAGTCATCCCTGAAAGACCCAGACGAAGCCAAGCAATTTATGATTGAAAGTCAGGTTGCCGCCAAAAGGCTTCAGGACTTGAATGCGATCAGGAAAATCAAGGGGGCGGAACTTACCTACCGATCCATTGATGGAGGGTTTGCCAAGGCTAAAGCCTTGGAGTTGGCGGATTTCTTGAATGGCAAAGAACCATCCGAATCCGGCATGGCTACCATCAAAAAGACTAGGAAATACTTGGATGATAACGGGGAAGAGCAGAGCGAGGTTGTGACCATGAAAGTTCCCCAGTCTCAGGCCGGACTTGGTGGATACGTTGGCAAGCAGGATCAGGCTCAGGAAGAGTCTGGTTATAATCCTTATGGCATGGCTAGTGCGATGGTGGATTCAACTTCCCCTCTCGGTGAGGCGACACCTGAATACGCCAGACCAGCTTATCAGTCCCAATCACAGGGAATGCTTGTAAGGGATGTTGCGAATGTTCAGGCAAGCGGAGGAACCCCTCAGCCGATGCAGGCCACTCAGGCAAAGCCTCAGGCTGATACGGAGGCTGTACGCCAACAGGCACTAGCCGCCATGAGCCGAGCCCAAACGCCGGAGCAACGCCAAAAGATTAAGGATCGTGCGGCCCAAATGGGAGTCAACCTTCCTTAAAGTGTGGGCTTATTTGACGACATCCTAGAGGAAAAGAAGAGGCCCGAGGAAACTCCTCGGCCTCAAGCTGGTCTTTTTGACGATATATTGGCGGAATCAACTCCGCCCACAAATCCTGATTCTCAACCCATTCAGGCTCCTCAAGCTAAATCCACAGGCCTATTTGACGATATTCTAAGCGAAGGAGGGGCTGGCATTCGCCCCATGACGGAATATGAGAGGCCTTCGGATGATTCTTCCTTTATCGGAGCCCTAGGCAGGGGAGCCGCAAGATCAGCCATCCCAACGGGGGCTGGTATTGTTGGTGGTGCTTTGACGGGAGCCGCAGTTGGAGCGGCGATGACTGGCCCAGCCGCCCCAGTCGGGGCGGCGATAGGCGGATTAGCGGGAGGTATTTTGGCCTCGATGGGGGCGGAGGCCTTGCAGGAATACGGGATGGACAAGATTCTATCTCCCGAGACCAAGCAGGCGATTGACGATCAATTTAAGAAAGACGCAGAGCAACAGCCCGTGGCCTCGTTTGTCGGGCAAGTGGCTCCTTCGGTTGCATTCTTTAGGCCTAGCCCAAGCAACCTTGCTAAAGCCGGAACCTTTGCCAAGCAAATCCTAGCCGGAGAGATCACAAAGGATGCGATGGAGAATCCAGCAGTCAGGGAGCAGGCATCCAACCTCCTTAACGTGGCCTTCAACACAGGCACTCAGGGAGGCATGGAGGCCTTCAATCAATTCCAACAGGGAGACTTTAATCCTCTTAGGCTTGGTGCAAGCCTTGTCGTTGGAGCCCTTAATACTGAGCCAACTAGATTAGGAAGGGCGGCTCTCGCACCATCGGAGAAAGTTGGCGAGGTTATTCAGGCTAGGAGGAATGTAGGGATAGATGCCACTGAGGCAGAAGCTCCTCAGGCAAAAGTTCCGCAGGCAGAGAATACTCAGCCGGAGATTCAGCCTGACACCCAACAAGAGGCTGAACTCCCACAACCCATAGATAGATCCGAGCTAGTCCTATCTCCATTTAAGAAGGGCAGGCTTACCCGCCTAGATCAGATTGAATATGAATTGCAGAGAATGAAGGATGCGGAGGTTCAAAAGCTCAATCAGGATGAACCAAGCAATCCTTCTTATTTTGACGAGCGGATAGACGAGGTTCGGGCTGAAAGACAAAGATTACTTAAGGCCGAGGAAAGGCCTTCCAAGTCGTTTAGCGAAGAGATGATTGAGCCTAGCGAGACTGGGTATGACATTATTGATTTTATTCAAGAGCAGGGCGGGATGCTTTCCAGAGGCAAGGCCATCAGGAACAGAAACATTGATCTATACGGCAAGACATCCGGCCCATCATTAAAGCGTCTTAGCGAAACCAAGCCTCCGGCGGAGTATGACGGAATGCCGGATCTGAGGGGGCCATATAAGAAGCTGATGAGCGGAACTACCCCCGTGGATGAGGTGGCTCAATCGGCATACGATCAACTAGGAATCGGGGACGGGACGAGCGGAGGATTATGGACTGCCGTGGATAAGGCCATTCAATCCCGCAACAAGGCATCCAAAATTGACCGAGAGATTAAGGCGAACAACTCCCAGAGACAGGCATTCGCCTCCGAGATTCTGAAACCCAAGGAAGGACAGACTTCCTTCAAGACATCCGATCTTCAGGTAGGCGACATCATAAAAAGCGGAGAGAACTATTTTCAGGTTTTGGACATTGACCCAGAAAACTACTCAAGAACCATCAAGGGGCCGGAAAAGTTTGGGACTAGGACGATCAAGGAAGATTCCATTATTTTTGCTGATAAGGCCATAAACAGGGACGGAGATCCGCTTCAGGGCGTGAAAGTCAGGAATGCGACAATGCCCAAGACCGAGGCTCCCAAACTTACGCTCGAGCAGAAGATAGCCCAATACAAGGCAGTCAGGCCGGAGGGAGAGCAGGTTCCAGTCAGGCAGAAGCTTCAGAATGGATTGGATGATTTTCGCAGGACATTCCAAGACAAGTTTGTGGATGTGGAGAACCTTCAAAAGAGGGTGAGTAAGGATATTCGTGCTCCGATTGCCGAAAGCGCAGACATCAAACAAAGGGAGGAGCTTTATCACGGGAGGGTTGGCGAGCGAGTTAGCGATTTTGAGGACACAAAGGTTCAGCCATTATTGGACGAACTTCGTAGGAGCGGGGTGGATCGGAAGGATTTTGAGCTATATGCCCAAGCCAAGCACGGCAGGGAGAGGAACACGGTCATTGCCCAGAGGGATGTGTCGAAGCCTGATGGCGGGAGTGGCCTAACCAACTCAGAGATTTCTGCGTTGCTGAACGGGAATAACCCAATCATTCCGCTTGAGGCTCAAAAGAAGATGGAGCCAATCCGCCAGAAGCTTGTTGCCTTGAACAAGGATACATTACGCAATCTATGGGAGGGCGGGTTAATTTCCGGCGAGACTTACGACCTGCTCTCGAACAGATACCAAGATTACGTTCCTTTGATCGGCAAAGCTGGGGCAACCGAGGACGAGGTTGTGGGGACTGTCGGGACTGGGGCAGGATTCGATGTCAGGGGTAACGACATCAAGATAGCTGAGGGAAGGGGAAGTATAGCTCCCGATCCATTGGCCTATTCGATCCAGCTTCACAGGGATTCAATTATCAGAGCGGAGAAGAACAGGGTTCTTCAGACAGCCGCTCAGTTTGCCAACAGATACAGGGATAACGGCGTTATTGAACTCGTTCAGAAGGGCGACATAGGAGACACAAACGCCAAGGACATCATTGCCTTCAAGGACAACGGGGAAACCAAGTATCTTCGCATTAACGATCCAAAGCTTGCCGATGTGATGAAGAACAGGGCGAGCTCCACCACTGGCCCCATCATCCAGTTTCTGTCCGGCATGAATCGTTATTTGGCCTATGTGAATACACAGGCCTCGCCGGAGTTTGTCATTGCCAACTTTGCTAGGGACTTACAAACGGCTCTGGTCAATATCAGCGGAGAGAATGCCAAGGGACTTGCCACTGGACTAATCAAGAGCGTCCCAGATGCCATGAGAGCTACTTATCGGGCGGAGATGGGCAAGCCAGACCTGAACGGGAAGATGGATGCCTACTACAAGGAGTTCAAGGCGGCTGGTGGGAGGATGACTTTCTTTGGCCTTAAGGACATTGCGGCAACCCAAACAGACATTCAGAAGGCCTTGGGTAACGGATCTTATCGTAACTACACAAAGGTTTTCGAGGTGGCTTTGGACAAGCTGGCTCGCCTCAATTCGGCGGTTGAGAATGCCACAAGGCTTGCTACCTATTCCACCCTAAGAGACAACGGCTTTTCGGTTCAGAAGGCCGCTTATGCGGCTCGCAACATCACGGTCAATTTTACAAGGAAGGGAACCGCTGGGCCTCTGCTCAATGCTGTTTATCTGTTTGCCAACGCCAACATTCAGGGCTCGGCAAGGATCATTCAGGCCATCGCATCCAGTCCCAAGGTCAGGAAGATTTTGGCCGGAGTGATGGTTGCCGGATTCTTCAGGTCGATGATTAACAGGGTTGTTGGGGGCAAGGACGAGACTGGGGAGGATTACTACGACAAGATCCCTCAGTACGTTAAGGAAACCAATTTCATCATTATGAAGCCCAATAGCAACGGGGAGTATTTCAAGATCCCGATGCCTTACGGGTATTCCGTGTTTGATTACGCCGGACAACTCTTGAATGAGGTAAGCCCCAAGGAAGCCCTAGGAGGAGGGGCATCCAAGACTCAGGCCTTGGTCAAGCTGACTGGTGCTGTTCTGGACAACTTCAATCCATTGGGCGCATCCAAGTCGCTTTTACAAAGCATTTCCCCAACCCTTATCAGCCCCATCACGGACTATGCCCTTAACATGGATTACTCAGGCAGGCCCATCATGCCAACGCCAAGCCCGTTTGATCCAACTCCTCCTCCGAACTCGCAGAGGTATTGGAGCAATGTGGGGCCGACTGCTAAAGCCGTGGCCCAGAAGATCAATGAGCTAACTGGTGGCAACGAAGTAAGAGCGGGGGCAATCGACATCAGCCCAGAAACGATTGGGCAGGTATTTGACTTCCTGACTGGCTCCGCTGGGAAGTTTGCCGAAAGAATGATTTTCTTGAGTAGCAATGTTTCCAAGGCAAGCAGGGGCGAGTTGGATTGGGGTGATTTGGTGGGGAATGTTCCGCTAACCCGCAAGGTGTATGGGGCAGTTCCTTCCTACGTTGATACAGTCCGTTATCAGGACTTGCGGAGGGAGGTGCTGACTGTCGCTGATGAGGTTAAGCTTGCCCAGACGACTAGAGACACAAAGAGACTTGCCGAGATCCGATCCTCGGCCTCGCCGGAATTAAAGATGGTGGAGCAGATTAAGCATACGGAACAGGCCTTGAAGGAGCTTAGGGCTGAGAGATCGAGGCTTAAGGCGGTTCTCGAAAAGGGCGACAATCCCGCCATCCAGAAAAGGATTGATAAGAATAACGAGACGCAGAAAGCCATGATGATGAGGGTGTTAAAGAGATATAATGGATTGCTTGACGAGAAAGTGTAACAAGCATACATACTTGCTTAGTGCAAGAACCCAATCTTGAGACTAAACAACCGTCAGATCGGAGCAGTTGGTGTATCCCGAGTGACCACCGCTCTTTTGCGGAACGGGTACTCCGTTCTTATCCCATCCGAGGACAACGGGGGATACGATTTGGTTGCGGAAAAAGAGGGAAAGTTTTTTCGGATTCAGGTGAAGTGCTCTGAGAGGCGAGACCCAGAGAGAAACCGATACGGATTTATGACTTCACGGGGATCAGGCACAAAGAATCGCTACACAAAGGAATCCTGCGATTACATCATTTGCTGGGGGATGGAGGATGATTTGTTCTGGGTGTTCCGTCCAAGGGATTGTCCATCCAAGAACAAGAAGTGCTACGCCAAAACTGGCTCAAGCTGGCGGATTGTGAGCGATCTATGAACATGGCTCAGTCGGTTGGATTTGGGACATTGGTGACGGGCTATCAGGTGGCTCAGGAGATCGAGCAACCTAAGAATACGAGGGCTTGTGATGCCGTGACTATTCCAGAGGTTTTTACCCAAGAGGAATGCCGGAGGATTATTGAGGTGGGGTTGGCCCAGAATGTTACGAAGGGGCTTGGTACGAAGGGCGGCAAGGACAAGAGGGTATGGGACAGGAATTGCGGAATTTCGTGGGTTGGTCGGGCAGGTTCTACCGAGTGGGTCTTTGACCGCTTGGATAAAGTCCTGACTGTAATTGGAGCGGGGGTGTTTGGGTTCTCTCTCGCTCCTTCCCACACTTTTCAATTCACCATCTACAAGAAGTTCCAATTCTATAACTGGCACTTTGATAACGCCGCCGATGGGGATACCCGAAAGGTGGCGATGGCCGTCAATCTATGCGATCCCAAGGCCTATCTTGGCGGAGCTCTTAAGATTAAGGCCCATAAGTGGGACAAGAAGAAACAGGCTAGGGCTCAAGGATCTGCCACTATCTTCCCTTGCTACTTGCTTCATAAAGCCTGCCCCGTGTGGTGGGGGACTCGGTATTCCTTGGTGGTTTGGGGAGAAGAAAAACGGAGGATAGCATGAGATCAGTGACGGACGGCCTCGCTAGGGGCATGAGTTGGTTTAAGCAGATCGTGGATCAAAAGAGGGCGGAGGAAGAGGAAGTTAAGGCCAAGGCTAAGGAGGAGGCCAAGGTTGAGGCAGAGAAGCCGAACATCACAACTTATCGAGGCTGGCTCCCTCCAAGGGATTTGATTCAGAGGATTGTGGATTGGGAGACGGGTGGGCCTCGGTATTATATGCGTTATTTAAGCGTCCCTATAAAGCCGATTACGGACGACTGCGGCCTTACGGTTGGCGTTGGTTACGACCTAGGGTACTCCACGCCGGATCAGGTTAGGTCTGACTGGAAGGGCTATATCTCCTCGGAGGATATTGAGAAGCTTGCCTCGGTTGCGGGGATGAAGGGACGGGATGCCGCTGGGAAGCTCAGGGATGTCATCAACGTGACGATCCCTTACGAAGTGGCCGTGGAGCAGTTCACGAAAGTCACCCTACCTATTTGGCTTATGAAGGCCTATCGCCTTTGGCCTAACTTCGATTCCCTGAATGACCGCCAAAAGACCGCCCTTGTCAGCCTCACCTACAATCGAGGAACCTCGCTGGAAGGCTCCACAAGATCCGAAATGAAAGAAGTCTATAACTGCCTTGTTCGTTCCAACACTCGTCCAGTGGCCGGACTCATCAAGCAAATGGGGCTACGTTCCCCGCTTCGGGGAGTTCAGATTAGGCGCAGGGAAGAGGCTGAATTATTTGCAAGTTGATCCCGACATTAACCTCACAATCCATTTGTAACTTATTGTAGCCACAATATATTAAGAAATCTCTGGTTATTTTGGCGTAGGCTTAACTACACACTTGACTACATAATTTTAAGAGTCGGGTGACGATTTAATGTAGCCATGTGTAGCCAAACGGTAACATAAAGTACCCCATTTTTGGTCACTTACCCGACAAAAACCCGACATTCTTGACCAAGGAGAGCTTATTTTTAAGCCTCTCCCGTGAGGCATGGGCATAGGTCTTATGAACGGCCTGAGTGTGCCCCAGAATCGCCGCCGCATCCCGTTCACTAATACCCTCTTCAAACAGCCTTGAGGCCAATGTATGCCGGAGCCAATGAAAGGTGGCGTTGGATACCCCAGCCCTAATTGCCGCCCTTTGGAATCTATCAGACAGGCAGGTTTCCCTCATGCCTTCCGGCGGGTAATCATCAATGGACAGGTTTCTTAAAAAAGCCATCAGGGTAGGGTGTATTTGCTTCACAATGGGCCTACCGCCAAGCTTCTTCTCCCTGAACCTTATCTCCCCAACCATGAAATCAACGTCACTAGGGCGCACCCTAATGGCCTCCGATACCCTAGCCCCAGTCCACAGGGCTATCATTGAGCAGGTGAGCACCCACCCGCTTAGGTGAGAAAAGATCCGCTCCTCCTCGTCTGGGGTCAGGGCTCTTTTCTCGAACCTTGGGTTTCTGTCCCCGCTGATCTTCTTCATCATGCTCAGGACGAACAGGGGCTTTTTGGCATATCCTTTGCCCATGCAGAATTTCCAGAATGAACTGCAACTGGCGAACATGACTCTCTTGGTTGCGTAGCTTGTGGGCTCCGCATTAAGAGAGGCCACCAACTGCTGAACATCGGCCTCGTTAAATTGAGATACCAGCTTGTCATTAAATGGCTCAAGCCTCCTAGGGACGTAGCTCTGGTGATTTGACCAAGTGCCAAAACTGCAAGTCTGCTTGTCGATCTCAGTCCATTCGGCCAAGGCTTCTTTGATCGTGATGGGCTTTACATATTCAAGCCCTGCGATCAAGCAGGCCATCTCCTTCTCCTTGCGGAGCTTGAGTTCCTGAGCCTCGATTGGGGGAGCCTTCCCCTCTGCCCTGAACTTGGTGGATACCTGCCTCCACCTGCCATCTTGCATCCAGCCAAGATGCCAATAGTCGCCACGCCGAATCAGGGAGGCCATATTAAACGATGTCTTTGAGGGCTCGGCCCCGCAGAATAAATGCCGGAGTATGCGTTGGCCCCGTATATATCATGTCATATACGGAATTAACGGCCTCAATGACTACAAGGTTGCAGGAGTATTTAAGAAGCTTGGAGAGCTTCTCAAGTTTCTCCCGTGTTTCCTTGGGGGCTCGGAATCCGATGGTATCCGACAGCCCCCCCTCTTTTGTCTTTCTGGGTGCTCTGTGTTTGATTTGGTTCATGTAACTAGATTACATGGGCTCTAATTGGCATGGCAACACCATTGGTAGCTTTATTAGAATAACTTATAGTCAAACATTAGCCTACTAATACCTATGGATGCTTGTTAAATACATCTTGTGATATGACTACATAACCCCTAGCTACATGGCATGGACTACGCACCACAAATAGGACGGGCTGGGACAGAGGAGTGGTGGACGGTGAGAGATGTGGCTCATTTTTTGGGAATTAAACAATCTTCCGCAAAAGTTTGGATGTGGAGAAATAACGTCCGCCGTTGTAAGGGGAACAATAGGCTTACACATAAATCTTGGGTGGAAGCCTGCCTTGTCAACGGCAAGCGTCCAGACAGGAAAAAGCGTGTGACCTTAAATGTCCTAGGTCGTCCGATAGATTTGTCAGTTAAACCAACAAGCAACCCAAACGAAGAAGGAGAGAACCAAAGTGAATCAAACTATGACCCTGAAATCGGTTAATATCCGAGGTGGAAAAACATACAATTTAGTGGAAGGGCGGATTGCCGTTCTGATCCAAAACAATCCACGTTGTTCAATCGTGACAGATATTATTGGAGACCCGACTGAGCGGGTGATTATGAGGGCCAAGGTAACTCCCGATACGGATAGGCCGGAGCGGTATTTTGTGGGGCATAGTCAGGCCAAGTGGGAGGGGAATATCAATGCAAACGCCGCCCTAGAGAACGCAGAAACCTCGGCCATTGGCAGGGCATTGGCGGCGATGGGGCTTGGTGGCGGGGCTTCGTATGACGAGATGGTGAAGTGCGGGGCTATTAAGAATGACGAATTGATTACGGTTAGCGGGGAGAAGGAGGAATCAAAGAAAGTCGAGGACAAGATCGTGAAGATGGAGATTCCTGCGGAGAGCCTGACTTCGGCTGAATCAATCGCAAGGGTGGAGTCATTTTTATTGGCAAATAAGGACATTACGGGGTCGGATCTTGTTGAGTTCTTGGCAGATCAGGGAAGGGAGTTTGACGAGGGGGATGTGCAGGGGGATTGGATTCGCCTTCCTGAACGACTGATTAAAGAGCTTGGTTCCAAGCATGAGCGACTGGGTAAAGCTGTTAGGGCTTGGAAGAAGAAGCGTATTGATACTGTGTAATAGGACTATATGCCAAAAGGGATAAGAAAGAAAAAGGCTGGGGATATATCCGCTCACCTACAGAAGAGGTTTGCCGAATACGGCATAACCTTACCCCAAAAGGAACATAAGGTGATTAAGCTGGATCTGAATGAGCCTCACCAGAAGTATTTCCTGAAAGACGGGACTGAGGTGGATGGCACGACCAGAGCCTTGCAGTTTATCCCTAAGCCAGCCCTAGTTCACTGGGGAGCAAAGCTAGGCAGGGAGGGGAAAAGCCCTGACAAGGAGCTTAAAACTGCCGGAAGGATCGGGACGATTGCCCACTTTCTTTGTCAGTGCGATCTGCTTGGTTGGGAACCCGACCTATCTGAGTGCGATGGTGAGGAGGTTAAGCAGGCTCAGGTTGCTTTCTCCGCCTATCGGGCGTGGTTTGAGCAGGCAGGATTGCGCCCCGTGGCCGTGGAGATGCAACTGGTTAGCGAATGTTATCGCTTCGGGGGGACGATTGACCTGATTGGTCTGGATCAGCATGAGGATTTGACGTTGGTGGATTTTAAGACTTCCAATTCCCTCTATGATTCCCATGACTTTCAGGTGGCCGCATACGCCAATCTATTTGAAGAAAACTTTCGCCGCCTTCCGATCCGAAACCTGCTCCTAGTTCGGATCGACAAACACAAAGGAGTATATCAAACCCGCCATCTGACAGAGTGGAAGCGTCACTGGGAGGTGTACGTTGCGCTCCTTAGGTTGGCAAAACGAATAAAGGATATTTCAGTGCAGTAAATGTGTAACAAGCATTTATAGGCTGAAGTAGTTAAACAACAATGCCATACGAACCCAGAGAGGGATCAGGAGTTCTGTTCCCAGAGAAAGAGAAGAAGAGCGAAAAAGCCCCCGATTTCAAGGGGAACATCATGCTAGGCGGGAAGCAAGTCCGCATAGCTGGATGGAAGAAGCAGGGGCAGAGGGGGACTTTCATCTCCCTTCAAGTCGATAACAAGCCCAAGGCTCCGGCAAAGAACACCGAGCCCGAGGCTGACTTCGACTTTTAATCGGAGACAGAGGTGAAGCAATGCGGCCCAGAGAGAAGTTCCTTCTTTTGTGGAGAGCGGCCTCTGGGCCGCAGTTGCAGGAAGAATTTAAGTTTCATCCGAAGAGACGATGGAAAGCCGACTTCCGTGTGGAGAATCCGCATGACGGACTTGGCCCAATACATATCGAGATTGAGGGGGGCATCTGGCTTGGAGGTCGTGCGAGGCATACCTCGGGTGTCGGATATTGGAAGGACTGCGAGAAATATAACGAGGCTTGTCTCATGGGGATCAGGGTCATTCGGCTGGCAGGGCCGTTAATCAACCATGACTACATCAAGAGATTGGCCGGATGGATTCGAGGGGGAGGCTCCTGAAATTGGAATGAGCGGATTCCCAGATGACAAGAAATACACAAGGGAGATGGCCCGTGAGGACAAGAAGAAGCTGGAAGCCTTCCTTGCAAAGAGGGGGCTGGTGACAAAGAGCTACAACGATTTCTTTTGGCAGAGCCGGACGAGGACGAGGAGGGGGAAGAAATGATCTTCAGGGGACTAACCATCCATGACGGCCATCAGCCTTCCTACTTCTGTGCTGGGTCGATGTATCGGCCAACCCTCACCGAAATCATCAAGAGAGGAATAGGAGAACTAATGGCAAAGAAGAAAACCAAGAAGGAAACAACCATCAAGAACGTGAGCTTCAGTCCCCTAATGAAGCAAAGCATCAGCCGACAACTCATGGCTTGGGCCAAGAGCAAGAGCCTAGAGAAAGTTCAAATCGAGCGATGAAGCATATTGCAAAAAGGTTGGACTGGATGTGGGACATACTGATCGGGGTGTCGGTGAACCTGAAGAAGCTGTCCAAGGAGGTGAACGAGCCATCGCAACATATCGTGAAAGAGATCCGGCAACAGGTGGAGTCGGCGGAGAAGATCCTCGCTGAGATCATTAAGTCCCACAAGAAGCACAAGGAAGAGCAGAGGAAAGCCAATGAGAAATAACGAAAGGTTTTCCACTGGATCGATAAGGGATTCTCGAGACGGCAAGGGAAGATACGACCTGATTCCGCCCGAGGCAGTCCATGAGCTTGCCATTCATTTTGAAGAGGGGGCCAAGAAGTACGGCGAGCGCAACTGGGAGCTTGGTCAGCCCATCAGCCGGATCATGGATTCAGCCCTCCGTCATGCCTTTGCGTACATGGCAAAGAGAAAAGACGAGAACCATCTTGCGGCGGCGGCGTGGAATCTCATTGCGGCCATGACCATCAGGGCAAGGGCCAAGGCAGGAACATTACCAAAGGAGTTAGATGACGTATGAACTCAGAACCAAAACCTAATCAAGATGTAGATAAAGAGTGGGATGATTTTTTCAGGAGTCCGATGGGCAAGGCCTTATATCGGAACTTTGGGGATGCCTCGGAGGACGATGACGATTGCTCCCAAACGAGCTTTCAAAAGTTCTGTGATTACCACGGCAACAATAGGTATCCGACAGAATGAGGAAGGTAACGCCGGAACAGGATATTGATTGGGCTGGTATCACGCTCAAGGCTGGCGTTGGTTATGTGATGGAGCCCAGAGCCTCAGGGGCTTTGCTTCTGCGCCTTAACGGGCTGGCCTCGGTGGAGGCTTGCGAGCTTCCAGAATATAACAGAGACAACGATTACAACGGAAAGACGCTGACCATTCTTAGGGCTGGCGGGATTGGGGATGTCCTGATGACTACCCCTTTGATCGAAGCAATGCAGGCGGAGTGGCCGGAGGCGAAGCTAGAGTTCTGTTGCGGCGTTAGGAGCAAACTGGCCGTTCATCCCCTCTGCTCTCATCTTGCATTTCCGGCGGATCACAAGGAACTGCTGAAGCGGGATGCTGTCCTTAATCTTACTGACGTTGTTGAGTCGGAGTACGATCTTCATGCCGTTCATGCCATGGGTAGCAAGGCCGGATTCCACGGGCTACCCCTCAAGCTGACATTCCAGAACGATAAGGCTTTGGCTGGGGATATGCTTATCCGCTATCCCAAAAGGGCTAAGGCGAGGGTAGGGATTCAGATGAAGGCCTCATCCAAGATCAGGAGCTATCCGCATACAAGCGAGGTGGTTGTAGGGTTGGTGGACAAGGGCGTGGAGGTTGTGCTGTTTGACGAGCCTAACGCCACCACAACTCTAGGTGAATCCGATCTGGTGTTGAATGGCTCTAGCGAAAGATGGACGCTGGAAGAATCGGTTGCACTTCTTGAATCCTGCGACCTGCTGATTGCCCCCGACTCATCCTTGGTGCATTTCGGGTGTGCTCTTGGTGTGGCTACATTAGGGCTCTACGGATCGTTCCATTACTCCAAGCGAGCGACCATCGGGAATCCGAAGAACTTCTTTATCCAAGCCGGAGGTGATTGCGCTCCATGCAACCACCACGGGGAGGGCGGATTGCGTTGGCCCAAGTCAGGCCCATGCAACCGAAGCGAGATGTGCAATGTGCTGGCCGGAATACCTGCGGAGAGGGTGGTCAGAAAAGCCATCCAGATATGCTCGCCATGACTGGGGCGGAAGTCATCGAGGTGTTTGCGCTTAGCCTGATCCTGATTGTGGTGATGGAAACGATCTGGGGGAAGCGATGAGCCTGACCGCATTCTCATCTACGACTTGGGGGCCAGTCGAGAAGGCCATCCTATCCGCATTGGCCCATGATTTCGGGGAAAAGGAAAGGATTCTGGACGAGGTTCAGGCAAAGGATTTCTTTCTGCCGGAAGCTCAGAGCCTCTTCACTTACATGGCCGAGGAGATCAACGCCGGACGCTCGGTGGACTGCGCCTCCCTCTTGGCTACTGCCTCCAACGAAACTACCCGCAATCTAATCATAGATATATCGGCGGCTGTCCCCACATCTCCAACTCAGGCGGATTCCCATATTGGCAAGCTCAAGGAGCTCTCCCGCCTCCGCTCCATCAATCGGGCAATCGAGGAGGCTAGGCTCAAGCTGGAAAGGGCGGAGCCTTCGATAGAGATTGCCACTGGGCTAGAGACTGCGATGCGTGACGTTGAAACGGATGCCCCGTCTCAAGCGATAACGATAGCGGAGTGTGCGGATAAGGCCTTGGAGGGGGTCAAGGCGGCGATGAATCGGGGATGCCTATATGCAGGAATACCCTCCGGCATTCCTAGGCTGGATCAGATTTGCGGGGGCTGGCAGGCCGGACAACTGATCGGGCTGGCCGCTAGGACTGGGGAAGGAAAGACCGCACTAGCACTACAACTTTCCCTATTTGCCTCGGCTAACAAGTGGGATGCTGAGACGAAGGACTGGGGAAACAAGGGCCATAAGATCGTCATGGTTGAACTAGAGATGAGCGCAAGGGAACTGGGTCATCGGGCCTTGGCTCATCTTGGAGGGCCGTCCATGTGGAAGATGCGGGATGCCTCAAGCATGACGGACTTCGACAAGATTCAACTGCAATCAGCAAGGGACAAACTCGAAGGCCTTCCTTTCTTTATTGAAGATCCCCCCAGAATCCGGCTTTCCGACCTAAGGGCAAGGGCTCGCAGGTGGCGCAAGAGAATGGGGATGGAGATGCTGATAGTCGATCTGCTGGGCAAAGTCTCTCCTGATACAAGGGAAAGAGAACGCTATCGGGAGGTGGCGATTGTTTCTCATGGGCTCAAGGCACTAGCCAAAGAGCTAGGCATTCCAGTGATGGCTGTGTGTCAGTTAAGCAGAGATGCCGTTGGCGATGGCGAGGCTGGCCTTCATCATTTGCGGGAGTCCGGCGATCTTGAGCAGGACATGGACGTTGCCCTCCTCCTTACAAAGAAGGATGAGAACGCAAGGAAGCTCAAGGTTGCAAAGAATAGGAATGGATTCCTCGGGAGCGTGGATCTCTGGTTTGACGGGGATAGGCAGACATTCAAGGAGTTCGTTCCGAAGGCTTTATAGAATGGATTTTGAGAAGTGGCTGATGGATTGCCTAGCCAAAGGATCGGGCTTACCGATCAGGACGATGGCAGATGAAGTCATAGATACAGAGCTAGGTTTGTTGAATCTAACAAAGGCGATGGAGCTTGCTTATTCAGGCGAACTAACACTTGTGCCTCTCCGCCGTGGTATTACAGACATCAAATTGAACACTCTTCTATATGACATTCTAACTCAGCGAGGATTTTCCCTCAATTTACTTACTGGAACTTATGAGCCGCCCACTTTACGAAACGCCGGAACAACGGGAAGCCAACGCCAAGCTTGCTGACGATTGGGGAAGCAAGATGGGCTACCAGTTGGACATTGCCCCCAAGGCCTGCCTCTTTGATTACTACGTCAGGACTCCCATAAATCAATGGGGATTGGCGGAGATGAGGGTCAGGAGTTGCGAGAAGGACAAGCATGATACGTTTTTCATCAGCGCAACCAAGTGGCGGAACCTGACGCAACTCGCAGAGAGATTCCACGCTCCGCTGTTCTTGGTGGTCAGATGGAATGACGGGGACGGGTTCTTTCTCTGGCATGGGCAGAAGTTTGGCAAGGGCTGGGGAGGCCGGAGATCCTGCAACGTAAGGGATAGCTACGATCAGGAGGAACTGATTCAGATTCCGATAGCGGAGTTCAGGCCGTTCTGATGAAGCTCTCCGTCTCAGGTTTGGATCTGGTTACGGACGCAGGATACCCAGTCGGGCCTAGGTTCATCATGGGGGGAAGGCCTCCGGCGATAGGGCTTGGCCCATATAAGACCAAGGAAGAGGCGGAAGAGGCTAGGGTTGAGTGGGAGGCCTACATCAATGAGAGGCGGGAGGGGAAGGGGATCAAAAAGGCCAAGACTTATAGGAGGAAAAACAATGGCTCTCCTCTTTAAGCTGGCCTTGGCCCTTCTTGGGGCGGCGGCTGTGGTGTGGGTCGTGTTCTGGCTGGGCGTGGCGTTGCTCTATCTTGTTGTGACGATTGTGGAATGCATCGCCAAGTTGTTACGTTAATTCATGGGCCGCTGATAAACTGAATCGACCACTGCCCCGCATTCGGCCCGACAATGGTGCGCTGATAATAAAGGCCGGATAGATCGGGTTGCTCTTGTCGGCTGGAAGAGTAGGAGGTTGGCTCAAAATAGTCATGGCTACAATGAGTCTCCGGCATGGGCTGGAAAGTGGGCTCGTAGTCTGAATCAAGCGGTGGCCCTCCTCCTACGGCCTTACGAACAGGATACTTTGCCTTCAACTCAGCGTAATAACTATCCGCCCTCTCTTTGACTATGGCATCTATCCTAGCTCTCTCCTCTTTATCAATTCTCTCCTGCTCTGCCACTGCCTTCTTGTAGTCAGCCCATGCCTGCGTCTGATCCTTTGGCTTGTCACGAACTGCCATCCCTCCGGCCATGATTACCCCCATGAGCAGGGCATAAGAAAGAACCCTTTTCATGGAATTAGGCTACGAGAGCTTCCTTCTGCTTGCAACTCCACGAAGGTTTGAATCCCTTCTTCCGAGCATAAAGGACTGAGCCATGATCGCAGTTGAACTTGCGGGAGATTTCGGAGGGGGTGATTCCCGCCTTATACATCCGCTCCCAAACCGCCCACCTTTGAGTTACTGAATGGAGATCCCGCTTGGAGCGAGCGTCCATAACTGCAGGGCTAACCTCAATCGTGGGAGGGGGGACAACGGCAACCTTAATATCCTTGGCATTAGCCATAAGTCTTTCCGCCTTCTCAATAGCTAAGGTTAGGCGATTAACCCTATGTCCTAAAAGGGATAGGGATTCAGCTGTGTCGGCAAGTTTGTCCTCGAGTTGTTTGAGGCGATAGGTGGTCGTGATTTGGAAGGTGTTGTTCATTTAGCCTTCTCCAATTTCTCCCACTCAAGTTCGTAGCCTTCCTGCTTCAATACCTTGGAAACCAAGTGGGGTAGCTCGAATGCTCCGTCATAGTCGGTGATTAGCTTCTTATCGAAGCAGAGCATCCCGACACCATAGCCCTCCTCATCATCAGATATAACTTCCCATCGTCCAACCTTTGAGCCAAGCGGGATTCGGATGACAACTGTCACCCCCTTGCCGGACTTATCGAGGGTAGATCCGTTTTGGTGGATGGTATAAATCCTGTCCTTCGGAAAGTGGGCGGATAGCTCAACTCCGTTATCTTTGATTTGTTTTTCTATTTTTATTTTATTCATTTGGTTCTCCTGTTTAATCCTTCTTACAAAACCACGCTATCGCCAACACGATAACCGTGATGATGGGGGTGATGATTCCGAGCATGGTGTCGATTTCTCTGCTAGTCATGGTCGCTACGCTCCCATGAGGCTTGCTTTGCAAGCTTCATCAAGAAACACAAATTGCTTCCTGTCGTAATGATTGTCGCATAGGTTCTTTATCTGGTCAGAATCATTGTATAAGTCAACAATCCAACGCACAACCTCATCTCCATCTCCCATCTCGAAAACATCATCCATTCTCCGAGAGTAGCCATCAAACCAGTTACTATCCCCCGCCAACATGCGGAGGAATACGACTGCCCTTTCGTAAGCTCCTTTAGCGTAAATGGCTGGGCTCCCGCCTGTATCAGTCATGCTTTTTGTTATTCCGTGCTTTAATATGCAATCTGGTGTCATAGAGGTTCCTTTCTTGGTTCAATTTCTCTGCCCCATCCAAGTCATTAACAAGATGACGCATAGGAATAGGGGCAGGGCGATTCGGGTTAGGGTGTCGATGAGGTGGAGGAGGTCTGGGCTCATCGCTTGTTCCTTTCCTCAATCGAGGAGCAGACAAAGGCGACAATCCATACCCCCGCCACCACGACAATCTTGAGGAGGACTAGGCCAAGGCAGAGCCCGAGCCCGAAGAGGAAGCCATAGAGTAAGGGGTTCATGGCTTTCCCTCCGCATATCCTTGGGCGATTAACTCCATAACTCTTCGCCTCAGCTTTTTCTTATTGCTGATACATTCCATTCCCCAGAATGGGCTTCCGTCTTTATGCGTTTCCTTTCCATCGTGGTAGGCGAGGGGATAGCGCACCCTTCCGATCTGAGGCCATAGGTAATAGTATTTCATTTCTCCTCCCTCATCTTAAGGGCTTCGGTTGCAATCTCGTTGATCTCCAATAGAAGCTCTCCTGCTTTGGTGTGAGATAGGTTTGCTAGGCCTATGTCGTTGTCGAAGTCGGTGAGGCTTTGGATTCTTTTGAGGGCTTTGATATGTTTCACTTGCTCTCCTCCGCATCGGGAAGGACGCAATCGCTGATAAGCTCATAGGCTGTTTGGGATAGCGTATCTTCTATTCCTCTTGCCCATTCGCTCATCAGTTCCTTGGCTCTCTTGGCGGTTAATTTGACTCCCTCGTCCTTTGCTTGGGCGAGGACATCCTTGTAGGTTATGGTTAGGTTTATTTTATGGTTCATTGGGTTCTTTCCTTTCTTGAGTTAGGCCGTGGCTAGTTTGTCGAATAACTTCTCGGGAATCGGGAAGTCGTTTAGGATCTCGTGGCATCCATCAAACTCATGGCTGATCGTCATGTAGGTCTTTCCGTCAAACTTTGAGCAACGCACAACGATGGAATTTCCGTCTCCGCCCCCTGTTTCGGGCAGTTCGATGGATGCCTCTATGTCGTGGGTTCCGTCTTTAAGCTTTTGAATTGTGGTGAATGGGTTCTTCATTTGGGTTCTTTCTTTGTTGGTTGTTAGGTCAGGCAAGAGAGAGCCATCTCTCCGGCCTGAGGAGGTGAAGGGGTTTGGGGGATTCGAGCCATCCCGACTTGCTTATGCTTGTTACACTTACAATACACAAAGGCTCAAACTCTAGGCCGTGACGGATGATCCAGCGATGGGCGGAGAGATAGTCCTTGAAGGTTCCAAAGGTCTCTCCGCTATCGGATTGGATATGGTAGGTCGAGGGGGAGGGGGTCATAGCGAGGCCTCCCCTTTTGGGAAGAAGTAAGCGGTCTGCTTAATCCATGTTAGAAGTTGGGCTTTCGATATTCTGCCCCTCGTCTCCTCGGGTAGTTCATCGTAAAAGCAGTAAAGGGGAACCAAGGCCTCAGAATCTTCCTCCCACCATGTCGGCTTAGGACAATAAGAGGCGGGGATTTTTTTTGCCCAAGCGGGGAGCATTTCTTGACGCTCCTTGCTTAGATAGATTCCGCCGTGGCTGGGCGTATATACCTGCACGATTCCCCAAGCTAGGATCTTGCTTTGGTCTATCTGCCCCCAAGGGGAATAGGTTGGAATGATGGTGACAAGATCGGCGGGGAGCCTGTTAAGGCCAAAGGCCTTGGCGATATCCTCTCCGCATCCTGCATGGGGTTTTGGCTGGGCTGGTGCTGGGTTCATTTGATTAGGTTCTTTCTTGGTTTGGGCTATTTGTTCAGGCTCCAAGCTCCGAGGGCTAGGAGCGAAAACATGGGGGTTAGGATGATGATTAAGTCCATGATGGGTTTTCCTTGTGGTTGCTTGTTACACTTAATCAACACAAACCGAGAGGCCTCGGGTGTATATTGAATTGATGTTTTCGCCTTCCCTGATGTCTTTTTTGTTTATGATATATAAGGCACAGCCTCTCGGGTCTCCCTGCTGATAGGAAACTAGGTCGGGATGCTTTGCCATAATTCCGGCCAAGCGTTTCAACGCTCCTTTTTCCTTGTCGGGGTAGGGATATTTCTTGTCATGCCATACCCCGCCCATTCCCTGCCATTGTCGGCGGAAGTAAGGCTTGTCGGTGGCTTCGTCCCTCTCAATGCTTCCTGCGTCTGTTCCGCATTCTAGTTCGTGCCATCGGTGAAGGGTTCGTTCAATGCGGAGAAGCTGGGAGGACTCCGCATAGTCAAAGCCTAGGGCGTTTAATCTGCTATACACGAATGCAATTCTTTCCTGTTTTCTGCTCATGGGTATTGGTTCTTTCTGGGTTAGAGGTTAGGCGAAGAGGAGGTGGCCTTCTTTGCGGATCATTCCCGCATCGCAGAGGGCTCCGATGATGGCGGTGAACTGCTCGAGGGTGCATCCCTGCGTCATCAGGACGGCATAGACGGAGCCCTCGGGGGTTCCGGCTGGGTTGGTTTTGAGCGATTGGATGATCCCATCGCAGATCAGTTTCAGGGCTTGGGTTGGGTTCATTGGTCTGGGTTCCTTTCTTGGTTAGTCGTTAAGTCTGATTTCCTGCAAAAGCTGGCTGGCTGATTCAATATCCATAAGACTGACAAAATCAGGGAAGGCCTCCCTTAGATTCAAGATCGTGGCATGGATTGACTCGCAATCCAGCAGGCTTGTATCGCAGTCTGTGGCTGATGTTTTTTTGTCCAATACCTTGAGCAAATCTTCGACTGCCCTACCGATTGCCTTTTTCTGGGTGTTTGCTTTCTTCATTTTGGGTTCTCCTTTGGTCTCATGTCGGCTTATTACGCATTCCCGACAAGGGAACGGGTTTGGGTTTCGGCTGAGGTAAGGGGTTCGGTTTGGGAGATGTCGAAGACATTCTC
>Ga0214921_10003280_pt1 | contig 25001 bp, 18 predicted proteins | sample LL1505_MetaG_FD_177992 | JGI IMG/M metagenome (GOLD analysis project Ga0214921, IMG submission 177992) | Freshwater microbial communities from Lake Lanier, Atlanta, Georgia, United States - LL-1505 | ecosystem: Environmental > Aquatic > Freshwater > Lake | place: USA: Georgia | collected...
TTCGTTTGGGCGGAAACCGTAGACGCCAAATGGAAAAGGCAAAGTGCGATGAATAAGGGAAGAAAATTCATCGTCAAAAACTCCACTTAAGACCTGAGGAAACGATCTGGTTGGCCATGAAATTATTGGAGGAGTTCGAGCCTCCAGGCTGATTGACACTGCTCGCCTCGTTGCCGTAAGAAAACTGAACATCCATATAGGCCAGAAATTTGTACTCCAAATAGAAGCTCAAGTTCTCGTAGAGATTTCTCTCCAAGCCAACAATAGCCTGAAGTGCCAAGCAGACATTATTCGCGTTGTTGACGGTGGTAATATCTTGTCCCGAAGTGTTGGTGATTTTGTGATTGTAAGAATAGAGGACTGCAGCACCAACTCCGCCTCCAAAGTAGGGAGTGACGGGCAGATCCTCAAATTTGATCAGCCCGTTGAGCATGGCGGAGTAGGCGGAAAGGTTGTAGGTCTCGGTTCCTGCGGCTGCACCGCCATTTTGGAGGGGGATCTTTTCGTAAGACCCAAGGTAGCCGAATTCCAGCTCCATGGCGGTTCGCATGGGGGTGGGTCCGCCAAAAGCGAGCTGCACATCTCGGACAGCGAAATCATACCCCACTTTTCCTTCGGCATAAAAACCAAGGTTCCCGCTGTCTGTTTGATCAAGCGGAAAATTTCCAACGGAAGTGGTTGTGCCGCTACTAATAGTCTGTTGAAGCATAGCTCCTGCGCCACCTGCCGCATACCAGCGACCATCGCGGGGGCCTTTTGGGCCATCCGGGCTCGAAGTCTGGGATGGAGTGATAACCTTAGGTTGGTTGGCAACTTCTGGTAGAGGAGCATCCACAACATTCGACGTTGGCTCCGGCGCTTTTGCGACAGGTTGCTGTGTTGGAGTGGGTGCGGGTGTAGTTGCTGGGGCAGGGGAAGCAGCAGGCGCGGTTGCTACCGGTGCCACTGAAAGCCGACCAGTCGACTCTTGGCTATGGGCGCAAAAAGCCGTCAGAAAATAGGCACCACCTAAAATAAGCATGAGACAACGCATCTACCTAAGAATGAAATCACTGCATGCCAAGGCGAGATGTCTAGTGTGACAATTCAGAGTAGATGCCAACTAGGTAAGAATAAGTTTTGATAACAATGTCTGGACCTAAGCAATTCTGAGCCTCACGCCACGGTCGCCATGGGCGCTACGCAGGTCATAAGCATTTTCTTTTAAAAATCCCCGCGTCAGCGGGTCCCGCAACTGCGGGGCCTTACTCTGCAAACCCTGCGAAGCTCAGCGAGCCTGCCGAGACTGAGCGAAGCAGGGCTCAAAACCTCCAATTCATCTCAAATTCTGCCGCTTGGGTGTAGAAATTCTGCATCGTGTAGCCCCCAAAATCGGGGCTGAGAACCCCATCAATACGGTAGGCGATCGACACATCGAATCCCGGAGCCACCTGATACCCGCATCCGAGAAAGGCTTCCCACGCCCCCATGAAGTTCGATTGATTGAAATCCCCCTGATAGTTGATCGTGCCCGATATCGTGCTGACAGTGAGCTTTTGAAACATCCCTCCGCCGCCTGCACCCACAAACGGTCGCCACCCATCCCCGATCGGATAGGAAAACTCGACGTTTACCATCAGAGGTACTTGGAGAAGATATCCATCCGCATCCAACTTCATCGTCCCATTGAGATTTGGACTCCCGCTAACCCCCGTGAAAGTTCCATTTCCTGTGATCGTGTACGACTCCACCGTGTTGTAGATACAGCCAGTCTCAAACTCGAAATTGATCCATTCGTTCAGGCGATAACCAGGGGCGAAATCGAAGCGAAAGCCTGGGTTGAAACCGATCGACTCATAGCTGACCGTTCCATTGAACTGCACCTGATTGGAAAAGAGGGGATTGATATTCGACTGAGGATAATCTCGAGTGTCCCGCTGAGCGACCGACATATCGGAATTGACCGTGCCACCGAATGCAATACGCAATCCCGGCCCTGGACCCGTGACTGGCTGTGCCTGCACGTCGGTCAGGGACAATCTCTGAGCAAAAAGATTCGATCCACAAAAAAAGATGATCAATACCAACCCCCACTTTAGAGCCCTCAGCCCCTTCAATGCGCAACCCAAGGCCCACGCGTCAGCGTGTCCCGCGAATGCGGGGCCTAAATCTGTAAACCCTGCGAAGCTCAGCGAGCTGGCCGAGACTGAGCGAAGAAGGGCCTTTGCGTGAGGCATCATTTTCACTTTGGTTCAGAAGCGAATAGTAACCGTCCCCATAATCGACATTGAGGGGACCGACTGTCCTGCGATCGAATTTAGGTAGCGAAACTGAACATCCACCATGAGATCGGGCATTCCGGGGTTAATCTGAACTCCTCCAAATCCTTGGAAGGCGGAAAGAGTTTGGCTGCGGGTGACATCATTCGGAGATCCCGTGATAAAAACTTGGCGGAAAATTCCTCCTGCACCACCGCCAGCTACGAGTCGAATTTTCGAATCGGCTAACGGATCGGTCCGAAAAACAAAATTCCCCATTAAAGGGACCTGAAATAGTTGAATGTTGGTAACCTGACTCACGTCGGTGGCAGAAATCCCATCCAGCTGATTTTGGTAGACGGAGTTGTATAGAAGGCCTCCCTCAATCTCGAAAGCGATGTTGTCGTGGAACTGAGCACCCAGCATCACGCCCGTTGCAAAGCCAGGTTGCATTGGGACGTCTCCGCTGATGCCAAAGTCGGGATAGTCGACGGAAGTGACAAAGCTCAGGCCAATCCCTGTCCGGACATAAAATGGAGTCAGCGGGTTAGCCTCGTCACCGAGGTTGGATAATTTCCCGCTTTCCGCATCCTTTCCATCGGGTTTTGTTCCCGGAATAGGTTGGTCCACCAGTTCCGCATTCGGATCGGCTAAAAGGGAGGGAGGTTTCGAGAGAGGATGCGGATTCGCCGCATCATCCGCCCATACGGAGTGCATGGCCAAAATAGCGAAAGACATGTATACACCCCATCGGCACATGGCCGGAGAGTGAAGGGCTAAAAGGAAGCTTCAAGTCCCTAACAGAGAAGTAAAAAAGAACGTGTGAATAGACATCGAAATGTCACACGGTCAGGTGGAAGTAACAGCTTACGGTTTGGGAAGGGGGAAATAATGATTTGGATCAGCAACAGTTTTTACGAGTATAAAACCTTCTCCTGCGGGAATTTTCTCGAGCACCTGCTGAGGAGTATTCCAGAGGTAGGTGCGTGAATTGACCCGTAACCACTTGAATCCCTGTTTGGTTTGACTGAGGCCATACGTCAGACTCGTATTTCCATTTTGAAGGATAATTTTGTCTGCTTGCATAGCATGGCCACCGGTCCCTGCCCGAAGTCCATTGGCAGGGGTGCCCCAATCCACTCCAAGTCGAAGATCTTTGGCGAACGGATAGGAGATGTAGTTGGTGCCCTTTTGAAGCGGAACAGGGCAAGGCACCTTGCGAACAACCCCTGTGAACCCTCTTGAGAGTCCACGCCGTTCGCCAAATTTGAGGCCAAATGAGAATCCGGGAGGCAGAATTAGCTCATCGGAACGAAGTGGTCTTCCCGAAGCCAATTCATACCAAAGCAAGGTGCTTCCCGAAAGGTTAACTTGAGCAAACAAAGTCGTTAGACCCGGGCGAGGAAGAAAGAATTGAAAGCTCTTTGGATTTTCCCCTCCACTTTGGATTCTTCCCAACAGCGTCTCGTCGATCAAATACGGCAAGGTAAGGTGGGGGTGCACCTCGATCGTTGTTCCGATAAGTGAACTGTTGATCGGCCCTTTTGTGTTCCATGTGGAATTCGAGGGTACGAGTGCATGATCATTTCGTGCTCGGGTTGCCGATTCATCTATTTCAAAGCGATGACCCAACCAAGGATGGTTCGTCGGTCCAACCACCTCCGCGTAGTATTCCGTCCCAGAGACCAATGCAGAGCCAAACGAGGTGTCTGTAAAAGAAGGAGTCCATTGGATGATTGGGCCAGTTTGGACTGCAGTTACAGGTCCGGAGGCAAGCGCGGGATGTTGGAGAGGGACTCCCACAAGCTCCAAATTCATCTCGAGCGTCATCGAGTACCCCGCATTTTCTTGGGCTTGAAGGCGCGGAGGATAAGCCAAGCTTAGTAGCGAAATGAAGGCGATACTTGTTGGATTTAAAAAAGCTCTCATAATTCTAGTTTTGATTAACCTTAAGGGTTACTGTTTTATCGATCCAGCCGAGCGAGTTCTGGATAAAAATGGTTGCGGTAAAAGTTCCGGCAACAGTCGGGGTACCCGTTATTAATCCAGTGGCCTTATCAAAGATTAAACCTGGGGGGAGTCCATAGCCGTTAATCCTGTAACCTTCTCCTGCTGAAAGACTTGCTGCTGTACCAACTCGAAGATCGTTGGCACCGAAAACTGAAACCGTTTTCGTGGGTTTTGCGCCCGAAACATAAATTTGAAAGCTCGCTGAACCAATCTGGAGGCCAGAAGAGGGCAAGCCAGGTCGAAAATAGTTTTCAGCTTGAAGACGGACTGTGTAATTCCCAGCGCTGGTGGGTGTGCCCTTGATGGTTTGTCCATCCAAAAACAGGCCTGGGGGCAGATTGCTGGCAGTATAGCGAAAAGGCTCTCCAGATGCTCCTGCTGAATACTGAGTAAAAGCCTTCCCGACTCCAGCAAGCCTTGTTAGCAATGAACTTGTAATTACAGGAGCCGCAGGATTATAAAGCTGGAATCTCACGGGCACCCTTAGGATTCCGCCTCCCTCATAATAGGTGGAGGTATCCGCCACAATATCCACACTGAAATCCCAAGGCAGCGTCGTGCTAATGTTCTTCCCGGTGATCGACCCTGTTTTTCGGCTCCCTGATGTATTGTTAATCAGGCCGAGAGGCAGGGTTCCGTCAATCGCAATGTTTTGGTTCGGGCAGATGGCGGACACATCGGTTGCAAGCTGCAGGGAGTAGTCTTCGCCTACAGCAACCTGGAAAAAAGGTCCGGCCGGGGTCAATGCCGTTGGGGTTGGGGCGACAATCCGCAACGGCACAGTGGTTGAAGCTGAAACTATGGTTGCTCCTATCACTTTGGATGCTATGAGCTTTAAGCTAATATTGTTCGAACCTTTCAACAGCGGCACTGTGCTATTCGGGATCACTAAGCTAGAGCCGTTAAAACTCAAACCAGAAGTTGACGGGTCTGTAACAAGCTCGCCAGTTAAGTCAGGATATCCCTCACTGTTGGTGACAAGATTCGTCTGCGCAACTCCTGCAGTGCACTCTAAAACGCCTGCTTGTGTCAATCCAACTATGCTGATGCTAAAAGGATCCACGACAAGGGTGAAGTTAGTGGCTCCTACATTTGTTCCGGCGGATGACTGAATCCACACACTGTTGCTACCCACACTCGTAGGGGTTCCGGACAATACGCCAACACCGTTCGAGGTAGTAAGAGTAAGCCCAAACAGTTTTCCAGATCCCACTGCGTAGGTAGGGTTGATGCCCGTGGATACAAAGTTCCTGTTGGCTATCGTTTTTCCCAAGGTGGCTGTGATTGAGCTTGGGCCGCTTGTAAATGAAAGATTTGGGGTCTTCAAAACCCACGTCAATGTGTTGGTGGCGACCGAGGCAGTCACCGAGTTGGAGGCAACCAAGCGAATCGAGTAAGTTCCTTCGGAAGCGTTGGTGCCAGCAGTAATTAGACCCGCATAGGGAGACGTGTTGGTAGAGGTGTTGGTTGTGGTTGTGATAATGCCATTGGTAGAATTAGTATTGGTACTAACAATGTTTGTTACATACGTGTTAGTGGCAATCGAGAACCCCACAGGCAAGTTTGTGAGAGTTAGATTTGTCGATCCCGTATTTGTAGTGGCAAAGAATCGATCCGCCCCGTTGTTGGCCGTGATCTGATAGGTGGAAGGATATGAAGTTGCGTTTGTTTGCGTCAGGAGGCTGGTGATCTGCCCATACGCACCAGCTGGTGCCATCCAGAAAGCGCCAGTAGAAAAGGAGTACTGACCGAAGATTACGTCCGATCCAACCGTTGGGTCTCCACTGATTTCGATGCTCGAACCCTTATCATCATTTTGAGGAATATAGAATGTGTCATTGGTCCCTCTTGTTTTAACCAAAAGAAAGTCTGCGTTAGAATCAAAAGGATCTGTGCTGGAAGAAAACATGGCAAAATTAGGCAAATTGGGAGCGGGAGTGGGAACAGTAAGAGTGGGGACAACGGGTTGACCATCAGAGACCCATCCGATTGTTAATTCATCATCGTAAGTGCCCTTTTGAATGGCTGTTGCATTGAAGAATTGAAGCTGATTGCGAAATACATTAACCAAGTCTGAAGCTGAACTTGCCCCACGAAGGGCGGTGAAAAAGTCATTTTGGGTTGTTTTGTAAGACACAACAAATAGTGATGTTCCATTTGGGACTGTTTCACCGGAAGGAGTTTGTAGCGGGTTTGTTTCCGGAAGAACTCCCACATTGACGACGGCCGCCGATGCCGTTGAGAAGAGAAAACAGAGGCTGACCAGAAGAAGGAGGCTTTGGCGGATAGCTGGGGCAATCCTAGTTCTGGATTGAATTGGACAGTTCTGAGTTGTAGGGAGACTTCCCCTTATCTTCCACAATCTCGGCGTCCTCATGGAGGATATTTATAGTACTAGATTTTCCTTTTTCCATAAGCAATCGGTTTGACACCAAATTGTAACCTTCATCTCCTCACCTAATTGGTAAACCTTTTTTTGCCACTTGCCGCTGATCAGCGTGGTTTCTGTCTCATCACAAATCCGTTTATGAAAATTCGGAAAAATCCGCTTACTTGAATAAGGCAAATGTGTGTCGAAAAGTGATTCTCATGTGTAAATTATTGTAAATCAACAAAGCAACAGGAATTCTGTCACTTAAATGTCACAAAAAACCCGTTGCGAAATTTAGTTCCTGAGCAAAGATTTCTTTATGCAAAGTTTCAACAGCTCGGCAACAACAACAACAACCAACAGGGAGAATCAGATCATGAACCAAATCTTCAAAGCAACTCATTCGCTTCGCGCGGGCCTCGTCGTCCTCGCAGGCATTTCCATTATCGGAGGCGCCGCCTCCACTCAGGCCGCCTCCATCGGGTCGCCTACATCGATTGTTGAAATTGCGTTTGCCGGCGGTGGCAAGCGTGATTTCATAAGTACCCCATACGTGCGTGCCGGAGAAGTTTTTGGAACGATTGCCTCCGTTGGTTCCACAACCACTGTGACTCTTACGGACGAAGCAAGTGCCACTTACACAACCGGTCGCTTCACCCCTGGCACAGCCACGCAAGACAGCAAGTATATCCTTGAAGTTCTCGACGGGCGCTACATCGGATTGGTTGCTTATATCAAGAGCAACGCGGGAAACACCTTCACCATCGACGAAGTTTCCCTCCCCACCGATGGTCTTCTCGTAGGTTCAAAGTATGCCATCCGCAAGGATTGGACGATTGAAAGCCTGTTCGGCGCCGCCAGCGCAACTTCGCCTTTGGCCGCAGGAAGTTCAACGGCTTCGGGCGATAACATCAATATCTTCAACCAAAAAACTCAAGCTTACACCACCTACTACAACCGTTTGTCGAGTGGCGTCTATTCATGGCGAGATGCGGCTGGCAATGCCGCGAACCACGTGCGTATTCCCTATGGACAAGGAGTCCAAGTTCTCCGCCGGGCAGGCGGAAACGGTGCTCTCACCTTGACTGGCGAACTTCGTACCGCCCGTCTTCGCAGGGATCTTCTGCTGAACAAAACTGCACTCATCGCAAATCTCTCCCCCTCCGCCACGACTATCGGAGATCTGAACGTGTCAATCGACCGAGCCGCTTCGGCTTCCGGCAGTGTGGTCAAAGTGTGGAATGCAACGACTCAAGCTTGGACCTCCTACTATCGTCGCACATCGGATGGAAAGTTTACCGACGGTGCCACTGTTAAAGACACGATTGCCGTCGGTGCAGGAAAAGTTGTTCAGGTCGTGAACAAGGGTAGCGCTGACCGGGTGGGTGCAACTGCAATCACTGCTGATCCTCGTCTCCCCTAATCTAAATTGAAATAATTGGAGTCATTAGAAAACAGAAGGATGAAAATTATGAAACATACAAAGCTCAAAAGCCTAGCCTTCGCGATTGCCTTTGGTTTGTTGGCTCCGTTTTCCAATGCTGCAACGATCAATCTGTCGTTGACCGTGGCGACTGAAGACGGCTTTACCCTGCGGAACAGCCTTGGGAATTTCCTCCCGGAAACGGCGATTGTAAAGATCGGTTATTTTTACGATTCCACCACTGGAAATGAATTGAGTGGCTCGGCAATCTCAGCGCTATACTCAACAGCAGCCAGCTTTTCCGCCAATAATAGTGCGTTGCTAGGTAAGTTCCTCGAAATCGGGTCGGCGCAAATCGGCGTCAACTCGTTCAATGGTCTAGGAGAAGGCTACTTTGCAGACACTGATGCAGTTGATCGTCCATATGGAACAGCGAGCGTTAATTCTCCGAGGCTTGATGATTTTGACAATCTACGCCAAGGCTCTTTTTTCCGTGGGTGGATGGATGGAACTCTTGCGATTCAGTCGACTGGGACTGCGCCATTCAATAGCATTAGCAATGTAAAGTTGACTGGTGCCTACCTCAGCGTGATTGCTTACAACAATGAGTCGATGTCCTCCGCTTCACAACTGCTCGTTGCTCGCTCGTTGTCTGCTTTACCGACATCGGACGAAGCTACCTCCTTCGCGCTGGGTGCAACCACATCTGAACTGCTGATTGGGACGGCTGTTTCAGGTGGATATCAAACTGTGCCAGAGCCATCCTCCACTATGCTTTTCATGGCGGGGGCTACATTGCTCCTAGCTTATCGTCGGAAAATTTCGGTCAATCTGTAAACTCGAAAGGAAAATACAAATATGAAAAACAACATCAAAATCGCACTCGCCTTGTTGGGTATTGTCTCCCTCTCCGGGAGCCTTCAGGCACAAACCGTTAACCTAATCAACAATATGCAGAGCTTTTATATGGGGAACGGGAGCACCCTCCTAGGCCCCAATACGGAGTTCTACATTGGAACTTTTAACGGACAGACAACTTCCCAAATCCAGGGGTTGATCGGTTCCGATAACACGACAAACTACAACAATATCTTCAATAATTTCAGCATCTTGGGCTCTTATCGGACTCAAGTAAGTGAATTTGGCATTAGCTTCGGTCCTGAAGCTGGTGAAACTGAAACTGGATCCGTTATTGGATTCAATGGGACTCAACCCGCATCGTTCTTCAACAACAAGGCAATGCAGGTGGTTGTTCTCTCGCCATTGGATGGTCAGTATAGGTCGGGGAACTTAATGCAGATTGGTATTTACGAAGCCTATGATTTTGGCGCGGTCGCTGCTGTCAACTTCATCACTTCAGACATATCTGATGTGAACAGCTTTGCGTTCGCAACATCCGATTTGGTCGCGGGTGACCCTGCTCAGATCGGCGCGAAGGCTATTGTTGGTAGCGGCGGGCCTGCTGGAACATCATCCTTCAGTCTTTCCACCTCATCCGTGCCCGAACCTTCCTCTGCCTCTCTCTTGATGCTTGGTGCAACCGCTTGGGTGGCTCTCCGCCGCCTGCGCAAAAACGTCTAACTGATAAGAAGAAAAACCCAAAACAGGAAATATAATCATGAAAAACAAAATTCTCCTCAGCATCATGGTCGCCCTCGGGTTGGCCTCAGTAAATAACGGCAATAGCCAAGGCTATGGACCTATTACCTTCGTCGACGTTGCCACCAGCGGTGAGTTCGTCACCGTTGCAACCGGCACCGGCGCCTCCGTAAATGTTGACGCTACTATTCTGACAAAAAGCCAGATTTGGTCGAAAGAGAAGGTGTATATTCTAGCACGTAACGTTATCGTTCCCTCTGGCGTTACTCTCACGATTCAACCAGGAACTCTGATTCGTGGAGAGCGTCCGTCTAAAGGACAGGGTGCTAATGCTGAAGCCGCTCTCTCTCCTGCCGATCCAGGTGCACTTGTTGTTGCTCGCGGTGGTCGCATCATTGCGGCTGGGACGGCAGACGCCCCCATCATATTCACATCAATGGATGATCCTAACGTCCCCGGTGGTGCTGCAACAATCCCTCCTTACGAAAACTATGGCATTGCTTCTGGCACTGGAATCATTAATCCACAACGCACGCTGAAAACTGGTTTTACTACAGTTTTAGGAACTCCCGGCGTTGGAGAATTTATCATCAGCGGCGGTTCATTGACTGCAGCCGCGCAAACTTATGGTAATGATCTCACTCAAAGCGATTCCAAGTGGTCCGTCGATGGTGAATACGGCGGTATCGTTCTTGCAGGGTATGCGGAAACTGTGGTGGGAGTTGCAAACGGCAGTAGCGCCTTAACAACCGCTATCAACAATGGCACCATCAATGTTTCCACAGGGGCTGCATCTGGAACGAGTGGTGTTCAGCTGATTGAAGGAATGGCCGCATTCCCGACTTATGGTCTAGGTGGTGGAGATAATGAAAGTGACGACTCTGGCATCCTCCGGTTCATTGATCTCCGTTATGGTGGCTATATCATCGCGTCTTCCAAGGAATTGAACTCCTACTCCTTCTACGGGATTGGAAGAAACACTGTTGCTGAGTTTTTGGCCGATTGGAACAATGCTGACGATTCATTCGAATTGTGGGGTGGTTCGCTGAACCTTCGCCACTGTATCTCTGCGTTCCCTGGTGACGACGGTTTGGACACCGATCAGGGCTACACCGGTACCGTTCAGTTCTACGTTCAGCTGCAAAACAATGCAGTTGACGCAAACGGCAATGTTAGCCGCCGTGCACTCGTCAACGTTGGCGATAGCCAGTCGGAAAATGACGGTCCTGAAAGTCCGAACAGTGCATTTCCCTACACCGTGTATACACTTGCAAATGCCACATTCATTGGTCGCGGCTACAACACGATTGCTGAAAGATATAATGGCGGAACCGGTGTTGCCGCAACAAGCGCAATCGAGCCTGCGACTGGTCCGAACTATAAGGACAACGGTTCTACCAAGGTCTATAACTCGCTGTTTATGGACTCTCCTCACGGCGCTATGATGGTTATGGATCGTTCGGCTGTGGGTGTAACAACATCAGGAACTGGTGGCAATTCTGCCATCAACCGTTTTACACAGAATCGTACTACTGGTGGTTTTGATGCGGCAGGTCGCGCATCTGACCTTGTTACTGCACAAACGGGTGCACCTGGTGAAAAGGACGGATTGTTCAACAACGTCTGGTTCTTCCGCGATGGTTTGCTCGATACTGGGGCAGCTGGTGTGAATGGAAAATATCCTTCGCTCGCTGACCTGAATAGTGCTGTGACAGCTAATCCTACCACCTACTACGTAGCTACGGACGATACTAACCTGTTCCCTGATAGGACAGATCGTACAGAGCGTGGTGCATCATCGAACGGCACAGCAGTTCGGGCAAACATTGCCGATATGATCACTGTAATTAAGGCTACTGCGAATGGTGTAAAGTTTGACCAGAATCCTGGTGTTTCAGTTCCTTTGAACCACCATCTTTCTGGTATCGATATCAAACCAAGCAATACTGCGGCTCGGGATTTAGCTGGCAGTGCGTTGCCGAATTATGACACAGCAGGAACAACTAAGACGACACGTTCGCTTGTGACTGGTGCTGCCTTCGTCGGAGCAGTTCGTGACAGCAGCTGGTTCCGCGGCTGGAACTTTGCTAGCCAATCTGGTTGCTTTGCAAACAGTGCGGTTGCCATTGTCCCAACTGTTACTGTAGCAAAAACTGCTGGAGGGAATCCTCAGATTAACTTTGGTGCCGAAACAGGCGTCAAGTACTCCTTGGAGGTTTCTACCGATAACAAGAGCTTCGTGCCGGTGACGGTGTTAGAAGGTGCCAACCTTCCTTATACCGACGCATCCAAGACGGTTGGAACAACCGCCTTGTACTATCGCGCGATCGCACTCTAATTATCGAATCGAAGATTTGAATTGCAACGGGCGCTAGGGCAAACTGCTCTAGCGCCCGTTTCTTTTATGAATACAACAAAAATTATACTACTTGGCTTCTGCGCACTTGTGTCTCCTATTGCCTTTGGGGCGGGAATCAACACCTCTGTACCTACGCCAATCGAAATTGTTGCCAACATTACGCCTCAACTAGGCGTTGATGACTATCGGAAGGCGCTAACCCAGAAGGAAGTGGCGGTGACTTTAGTTCGGCTGCGAAGATGGGATGAAGCCGAAGCAATTATGACTGGGATTGAGCACTACTCCGCACCATCCACCATTGCAGAGGCAATCCTCTTAGGTTGGGACAAAATTCCCACCGAAATACTTAGGCGGTGGTTTGAACTTGCTGGCAGGAAGATGATTCTAACCGTAGGCCGAGATTCAGTGGAGCCGACATCGCAACTCAGTCGCTTGTGGATTGCGTGCAAATCTCGATTGAACCTTTCCTCTCAATCTCCGCAAGCTGTGCCAAAATTCCTTTCTGAATATCCACAGAAACTTCAGGACTATTTTCGCGGAATTCTTGAACCGAGCTGGTGGGCGCGTTTTATCAATGGCATCAATCCGCGCAGCCCCTGGGCTGAATTATCTCCAAAGCACACCCACGATGAGAAGAAGTCGTGGAAGGAAGGTCGAATTACAGATGGCTTTACGGGTCGGATTTTGATGGCGGAGGCGGTGAGACGAGTGAATTCAGGGGAAAAATATCCTAACACTTGGATCTCCTTTGTGATCGGGGGGATGGACGGCACCTCATTTAATTCTGACCCAGTCCGCTTGGCAGTGGCTAGCTATCGACTGGCTATGATCGAAAAAAAGACCGCTGACGCCACCGACCTCGCTATCAGATTGAGAATTATGCTGCCGCAGACAACTCCCACAGCTTTTGGAGCTTACGAGTCGGCAATGGTTGCCGCTTTGGCTTGCGGTCCGGATGGAGCTGGGCGAGATGAGATTGTAGGAGCGCTGAAAGATCTTCAAGTCCGAGCGGATAAGTTTCTCAATGAGTATGAGAAAATGATGGTTTATCCGCAGTTAGGAGCAGGTTTTGTTGCCTTGGGGAAAGCTAAACTTGGGGATCCTCTGTTTCAACAGGTAGTGATCTATGCGGACAAAAACAGGGATCCGGAAAGCAAGCGGATCGGCGTCATCCGATTGGAACTGGGGCTTGCCCTGGTATCGATGACCCAGAGCCCTGAAGAGTATAGGAAAATAGTCAAAATCTTGGCGGACGCGGATCAGGGTTGATACACCTAACAAGTGCGGAACAAAGAGTCGATTCCTCAAGCAGTTCATCTCCGTACGTTTGGGATTTTTCACAATCTTGTTCAAGGGTTGGAAAGGTCCTCGATATGGATCGTGTTCGGAGCAGTTTTTCTGACAGGTCTGGGGATGAGTTGGCGGATGGTTGGGAACCCGGATCTGGGGTTTCAACTGAATGCGGCCAAATATGTATTAACCCATGGGGACGTCCCAAGGACGGAACCCTTTCTCTATACCGTACCGTGGAGTCGTTATGTGGATCTGCAGTGGCTCTGGCAGCTCTCCATCTATGGGGCAAATCAGTGGGGCGGAATTCTGGGAATGAATCTGCTTTGTGTGGGTTACACCTATATCGCATCGGCTATTCTTCTCATTCGTTGTCGGAACTGGTGTGGCGGGTTAGGGACGGTTTCGGCGGGGTTTCTCCTTTTTTTCTTTATGGTGAATTTTTGGGATTTTCGGCCCCACACCATTTCGTGGATTTACCTTAGCCTAGTCTTGTTATGTCTGGAGCGTCACTTCGCTGGGAATAAGAAAGCGGTGTGGTTTCTTCCCCTAGTGATGTTGGGTTGGGTCAACTGCCATGCCCTGTTCAGCCTCGGCTTGATGACGATCGCGCTTTGGACCGCGGGTGAGGTTGTGGAGGCGTGTCTAGCGAAGGGAGAAGATAGAAGGAAGGGCTTCGAAAAAGTCTATCGGTTGATGGGCGCTGGGGCACTGTCAGGGTTGGTCTGCCTGATCAATCCTTATGGCTGGGAGGGGTTGATGTTTCCTTTTCGTCAATTCACCTTGTTGACGTCCGCACACATTGCGAAAGATGCCACCTTTGGAATTGGAGAGTTCTTCTGGCTGTGGTCGAGGGAGTTGAGGTTCTCGACCTTTGGCCGTCCTTCGCTGCCCTTAACCAACCTCATGCTTTGGGGGATGTGCTTGGTAGTGGTCACAGGATTTCTATTGAGGCGACCACGCTGGCCGTGTCCTTTTTGGATCGTGGGAGCAATATTTACAGCGCTCTACCTCACTGCGGTGAAAAACTGGTCCTACTTCTCATTCGCCCTAATTCCGTATGCATCGGCCGGTTGGAGCCAGCAAGTTCAGCCTTGGAGGGAGAGGGGGCGTGCACCCGCAAGAGCCCTTCTTTTGGCTACTAGTGCCGTCTTGATCGCGCTGATGGCGACCGGGTGGTGGAGCCGGACCACGGCTGGGGTATTCGCCGGTTTGCGGTATGATCCCGTCTGGCACGCGGAGCAGGCGGCAGATCTAATTCGGCAAGCGGGTCCGTCGGTTCGTATCATGAACGCTCACGATCTGGGAGGGTGGCTGGCCTGGAGTACGGGAAACAAGGTCTATATCGATGCCCGCAACGATAATTATCCCGAAAAGCTGTACCGAGAGTATGTGGCCACGGGTTTAGCTAACAACTTTCTGGCTGTCCTGGATGTGACGCGGGCGAACGTGGTGGTGGCCAGGGTCGGGACGAGCACAGAGGCAGTCTGGATCGAAGCTTTGGCCAGAGAACCTGATTGGCGCTTGATGTATCGAAATTCAGGCCTCGTGGTTTTCTTTCAGCGGGATTTGGCGCCGGAGATCCCGGCTTTGGAGGAGCAACAAGCGGGGGGTGTGCGACCGGAAACGGGTATTGCCTGGGATAAAGAATTAAGCAAGGAGGCAGCTAAGCGGTTGCCGGGCTGGAGCCAGGCATTGCCGTGGGGCAAACTAGATTTTTATGAACCGGTCTCGCTCAGCGCCGGTTCGATCCTTCTGGGTTGGTCAAATCAGGCCCAAGCCGAAGCTTGGAAAGGCATCCAGGACACTCCTTTTTTCATCGTGGAACTATGGGTAAACTTGGCTGCTAGCTTTGAGATGCAGCGGGACTATTCACGTGCGGATTTCTGCTGGCAGGCGCTACTGGCCAAGGTTGCGGAGCCCGCCTTGCAGGAGCGGGCGAAAAAGGCGCGGGCGCGGCGAAATAAGCCCGATCCCTCACCGTATCTGGAGGAGATGAGACGCAAGGGATTACGGTGAAACGATCTTCCTCCACGGCTATGGCCATCTCCCTTCCGGCCTGGATCTGGGGCTTGTTGGGGTTGACCGGTTTTTGCTTGGCATGGAAATGGATAAAGAACGAGGATCTGGGCTTTCAGCTTCACGCGGCGAAGCTGATTCTGCAGTTGGGGGATGTGCCACGGGGGGAGCCCTTTCTTTGGACCGAGCCAGGGGGTAGTTACACCGATCTGCAGTGGCTTTGGCAGTTGGGTATTTACGGGTGCTGGCGTTGGCTGGGGTATGGCGGGCTGATGGTGGTCAATATTGGAATTCAGCTGGTTGCTATAGGAGTTTGGGGTTGGCGTGTTATTCGAATGAGTGGCCGTCCCTTGGGTTTGGGCAGCCTCTGGCTTTTGCTGATTTTCCTGTATGTAAACATTTGGTTTATCCGTCCGCATAACCTTTCTTGGATTTACCTGGGGCTGACCCTTCTGGTGCTAGAGGAGTACTCCCGAGGAAATAGGCGCGCGCTCCTGTTTCTTCCCCTTATTTCGCTGGCTTGGGTAAACTGCCACGCTTTGTTTAGTTTAGGTCTGGTGGTGTCAGTGGTTTGGGTGCTGGGGGATATAGGATTGCAGATCCTAAAGGAAGGATGGGAAAAGGCATTTCGTGGTTACCCTAAAGAGTATGGAGCCGTGCTGTTGGCGGCACTGGCTTGCCTGATCAACCCCTACGGATGGCGCGGGTTTATGCTTCCCTTTAATCAGGCTCAGATTGTTGCTGGTTTGCACGTAGCAAGCGATATGATCCGTGAATTTCTACCGTTGTGGCGGGCGATATATCCCGAGGAGGGCCTTTTGACGGTGTTCGACTGGTTCGATTCGGCCACCATGCTGATTCTTCTGTTATTGCTGTTGTCCGGACTCCTCTTGGGAAAATCGAAAATTCCATTTCCAGCATGGGGGCCCGTCGTCATCTTCACCTTTCTGGCCTTCCGGATGGTGAAGAACTTTAACTACTTCTTCATCCTCGTAGGGCCCTACGCGGCGATGGGTTGGGATTCGTTTTCGTGTCGTTGGAAATCGAGCCTGCAGTCGGTGATGCGTGGGGCAGCGGTGGCAGTTTGCCTCTTCTTTTGTTTAGTGGTGCCAACAGGGCTTTGGAGCAACTGGTCCTGGGGAATGCCTTTTGGAGTAGGTTTGGAGCCGAAAGTACATCCAACGGAAATATCCGAGGCGCTAGGTCGCTGTCCGCAACAGCTAAGAGTCCTGAATGGGCATGACAATGGCGGGTGGATTGGGTGGATCTCAGGTAAGAGGGTCTTCCTAGATGCCAGGAACGACAACTACTCGGAAAAGCTCCTCAGCTCGTATCGTGAGAGTGTCGAAAGTCGCAAGGCTTTTGTTGCTCTTCTGGATCGATGGCAGATCGACGCGGTTGTGGCTCGATATGACAATGAACCTTTCTGGGTGCCGACACTGATTGAGCTCACTCGCCGGAGCAAAGGATATTTCAAAGATTCTTTAGGGCGGCCTGTCCCACTTTGGCGGTGTGTCGCTCGGGACGCTCACACGGCACTTTTCTTCCGGTACGATGCCGCTCCCGCGATGGTTGAAAATAGAAGCTTCGCGCCCGGCTTCGATTCCCTACGTGGCCGGGAGGGTCGATTGGATGAGATTTTGCGGGCACAGGCGGAAAAGGAGGAACCGGGTTGGAGAAAACTTTTTCTGGGGCCCGAAGCATTTCCCGTGGAGCTGAATCTGTTGGTCGCTAGGTCGGTGGACTTTGGGGAGTATGCAGAGGCGAAGAGTTATGCGGTGAAGGGAATGGAGATTTGTCCCTGGTTCTTTCCGAATCTGTGGTCAAACCTGGCTTATGTTTTTGAGATGGAGGGGGACACGGAACGTGCAGACTTCTGCTGGAAGACGATTGCAAAAAAAACAAGTGATCCAAAGTGGAGGGGAAACGAGGCAAGAGCGAAAGAACGCCGGAAAGCTTTTAAAACTCCTAGTTAATATTTTTATGAACGCATTGATTCAGCGTGTGGCATTGATTCGACGGATTCCGATTCAATGGATCTTTGCGTACGGAGGTTTGTTGATGGCCTCTCTTGTCCTTAGGGTGATGTCAGCGAATAATGATCTTTGGCTGGATGAAATCTGGTCCCTTAACATAGCCCATAAAGCACGAAGTGGTCTGGACATATTGTTCCAGAATAAAATTGATAATAATCACTTCCTAAATACGCTGATCCTGCACTGGCTGCCACCCCATTCGGGTAGTTTGCTTTATCGAGCCCCAGCCTGCCTGGCTGGGGTGCTGGGAGTGCTGTTCGCCATTCGGGTCGGTTTGCGGAAAGGGCCGAGGTATGGCTTTTTTCTGGGATACATAACTTGCTTTGCCTATTTCCTGATTCACTACTCCTCTGAAGCACGGGGGTATGCCTACCTAATCCTCTTTTCGCTTGTCGCCGTCGATTGTGTCATGGAGGAAATGAAATATCCCAGTGCTTGGAATCGATGCCTTTTCCTGATGGCTACTGTTATGGGCATGTTATCTCACGCTACATTCTTGGCGGTGATCGCTGGCTTATTGATAGGGTCGTTATTCAATATTCAAACTACCTCGCTTCTGGATCAAATGCGTCGACATGCACTCTTCTGGTTTGGACCAATTCTAGCCATCTCCTTAATTGTATTTTTCCTTTTATTTGGGATGGGCGTGGGTGGGGGCAATTCGATTGCGCTCAGCGAGGCACTTCTAACAACAGCTGGTTGGGGCATTTTTGGAAATTCATCACAAGTGGGTTGCTGGTTGGGGGTGGGGCTATTTGTCATCTTGATTCTATGGATTATTTCTTTGGATAGGAATCTGCCACTTTTATTTGGAGGAGCCGTCACATTGATAATTATTCCCTCAATCCTCCTAATCGCTACCCCTCGACCGGATCTTCTTTATCCCCGTTACTGGCTGGTGCAAGTGTTGCTTCTTTATCTTCTTTTAGCAGGTTTGTTGGACTGGTTTTGGCAAAAGGGTAAAATTTACAAAATCGCATCTGTTGCCTTTCTGGCAATATGGACATGGACGAATCTGAGAGCGACATTCCATCTGATTCAAGTGGGGCGTGGTAATTATACAGAGGCCATCCGCGAAGTTTGTCGGCAACAGAATCCAACCCTTGGGGGTTTTGGTGATTTGAGTGGTGACTTTCGCAATGATTTCCGGAATGAGATGATCTTGAACTATTATAGCCCTCGACTGGAGGGGGCGGCACAGCCCAGCTACTTTCGTATAGGTTCGTGGAGCTGGGTGGATCCAGAGTGGGTTTTGGTCATTAGTTTCGGTGATGACACAAGGTGGCGTCAGCCAATTCTTCGCCTACCGGGCCCTGTGGATTTGACCTTGCACAAATTCTATCCATCGGTCGAGCTTTCGGGCTGGAATTGGTCCCTGTACCAGAGGATGAATTATATAAAGGCTACCAACAGAAAACCAACTTCTTGATGAGGTAGGGGTGACTCAGGCAATGCAGGTGTATCTGAAAATACACCAAAGAGCCCTGAAGCCATCCTTCCAGCCGACTTTTTTGCCTTCTTGATAGGTTCGCCCTGAGTAGGAGATTCCGACCTCGTAAAAACGCGCACCTTGGCGGGCGAGCTTAGCCGTAATCTCCGGCTCAAATCCGAATCGGTTCTCTTGGATTTTAATCTTTTGGATGGTCTCCCGGCGAAAGGCTTTGAATCCGGTTTCCATATCGGTGAGGTTGAGGTTCGTGCACATATTGGAGAGAAGGGTGAGAACGCCGTTACCTACACGGTGCCAAAAATAGAGAACCCGATGTGCAGATCCTCCTAAAAATCTGGATCCGTAGACGACATCAGCACGATCTTGTATTAGGGGTTCCAAAATCTTGGGATATTCACGCGGGTCGTACTCCAGATCGGCATCTTGAATAATCACATAAGGCAAGGTAGCAACTGTGATTCCCGTACGGAGGGCGGCTCCCTTGCCTTGGTTGATGGTGTGACGAAAGATCTTTAGCGGGGTGGGGAGTGTTGCTAGGGATGTAAGTTGCTTCTGGGTCTCATCGGTCGAAGCATCATCGATGATGATGATCTCTCCAACGTGGGGTTGATTCGCGACGGTTCGGATCACTTTCCCAATGGTAGCTCCTTCATTGAAAACGGGGATCACTACGGATAATAAGCGGTTCATAAAAAGTCCAATCTGCGATTAATCAAAAACTGTACGCTGCATTCAGGCTGAGATCCCAACCCTTGGTGTAAGAACTGTAGATATACTCGGTGCCGTTCAAGGTCTGTGTCATGTTAAACCACGGGTTCAAAAGGTTTTTTCCGCGGAAAGTAATCTTCCAGTTATCAGTGAGGCCTTGCGTGATGTTGAAATCCAACGAGGGGGCAGGCTGTTGGTAGACATCTGGGAAATAAGAAGAGACTTTGGTGGTTTCTGGTTCAACGAAAGGGGCCCCGGCAGCGTAAAGAAGCGGGCCAGTGACGTTATAGAAAAGGCCTGCATAGAGCCGGTACTCATCGTTGTCGTAATTCAGTCCCGCATTGATCACGTATTCGGGCTGGCCTTGGAGGGGCCGGCTAGTTTGTTCCACAAACTCCGCAGCTTCCCCTGTGATGGGCACACTGCTTGCAATATAGGTATAGTTGAAAAAAAGGGAAAAATTTCGGAGAGTGGAAGAAAGTTGATCCAAACGTTTGCGGGCTTCAAATTCAAGCCCGCGAATTGTGCCACTGCTGGCGTTGACATATTTGAAGAAATTTAGATTTGTTGCTTCGTCGTAGAAGGAAGTTTGTTCCAGTGGGGCCTGGAGGTCCTTGTAGAAAAGACTGAGGGATAAGACCTCACCTGCACGGGGAAACCACTCGACACGAAAATCGTAGTTGTTGGCTTTTGAAAGCTGAAGTTGAGGGTTTCCAAGGAAGTAGCTGTCAGAAGTGAAATCTTTGGTGATGACTGGGCCCATCTCCTTAAAGGAGGGGCGGGCTAAGGTCTGGGACCAAGCCAGTCGAATATTTACTCCTTGGGTCAATTCAAAGGTGGCAGATACCGCGGGCAAAAGGTCAAGTTGCTGGATTTTTGAAACACCGTCAAAATCGCCGAAATAACGGGTCGGCAGGTTGGTGGCTCCAAAGATTTTGATATTTGTGTTTTCAAAGCGGGCTCCGCCTACGAGGGTCAGTTGTGGGAACGGTTTGAAGTTAGCCATCAGGTAGCTGGCAGTAACCCCTTGGCTGGCTTGGTAGTCGGTGCCCGGGTTAGAATCTGTATTTCCCGCTTGATTATAAATGGTGTAACTCATCATAAAATCGCCATTCTCTCTTGCGGGATTAACTAAGCCACTGCGGCCAGGAGAAAGAAAAACATCTGCCCATGTTTCCCCGTTCGTGGGGGTGTAGGACTCGTAAGAGTCTGGTGGGGTTGTGTCTGTGCCATAAAGACCATATGGGTAGTTAAAAGCGGTTTGAGTATAATCTCGCTGGCTGTAATCTTGATAAAAACCGGTTTTGAAAGCATCGGCACGTTCTTTTTCCTCAAACATCGGGATAGTGAAGTCAACAATCCCGTAGTATGAATTTTCCGTCAGCTGTCTTTGGAACAAGAGGAGCGTATCATTCACCGGGTCGTCGGGTGCAGTAGTTCTGTCAGCAGGCGAGTAACTTCCATTGATAGAATTAATGCCGTAGCTAAATTGGCTTTGATCGGGTTCTTGGAGTTGCGCCTGTCCTAATCCGCCATTCCAATTGATTTTAAAATTTCTTGCCTCCTCGAAAGTATCCTCCCCAATGATCTGTAGATAGGCCAAACTACGCTGTCCATAATCGATGATCTGTTGGTAATCGGTTTGCAAGCCACTATCTTGAACTTGTGATCTCTGGGTAGCGTTGTCGTCAGCGCCTCGATTATACATTACATTGATTGATGCTTTGTGGTCCTTGTCCCACTGCCCCGAAAGACCGGTCAATCCACCCCACAAAACTTCCTGTGTTCCCTGCATCTGTTGTGAAACTTGATTGGTGGCAGTAAACACTCCCGTAGTGTTCGTATTGGTGTTTTGTAGGAAAAGGTTGCCGCGGGTGCCATTGCCGTAATAGGAATATTTGTTTCGGTAGCTGAAGGCACCGATGACCCCTACTTGTTCGTGCTGGCCTAATTCGATCGAGTCACCCCCTTGCAAGTTAAAGGACATATTGGGTGGTGGCGCTTTTTTTGTCAGTCCAATCACGGGGTCCATCTGACGCATAGCATTATTGACTATTTTTGCTTGTGCCAGCTTATTGGAGGTCTCAAGGGGGTTAAAAAAGTTTAAGCTTCCTGGATAAGGAGTTGGGGTGGAAATGACGCTTTGGGGAATCGCTCGGCTGTTGGCTTTCCCCCCAAAAAGTCCTGTTCCGCCCCCAGTGTAGGTCAAAAAGTCGGGATTCAGGGTTGCTTGGGAGTTATATTCTACTGTGAAGCCTGTGCCGAAAGATGGTTTGTCTGGGAAAGTTCGTGTACGGATATCGACGCTACCGCCGGTGAAGTCAGCTGGTTGGTCTGGGGTGAAAGTTTTATAAGTGTTAATGCTCTCGAGGATACTTCCAGGGAAAAGGTCGACATTGATTGCTCGCTTGTCTGGGTCAGTGGAGGGAAGTCGACCTCCATTCATGAGCGTATTCACATAGCGATCCGGCATGCCACGTACGGCAACGTATTTGCCGTCTACAACGGATGTTCCGACCATTCGCTTCATCGCGTCACCTGCGTTGGCGGCACCTAGGCGAGAGATGAAATCTTGTCCGATCATATCCATCACGGCTGACGCGTTTTGTCGTTCGGCTAAGAGGCCGGTTTCGGATGCTTTTTCAATTTCGCCGGGGACCACGAGCTCTTCCATCTCCTCGATCTCGGCGACAGCTTCGAACCGCATTTCGTTGAAGGAACCGCTAGCGACTGAAATATCTGGAACTGTTTTTGGGATGTAACTGGCGGCCCGCGTCTGGACCGTATAAACCCCTGGAGGAATACCCGAGATGGTAAAATTTCCCTGATCATCGGTGACCGCCCCAAAGGGTGAGCCCATGATGGTTACCGAAGCTTTGGCAATCGGTTGGCCAAAGTCGGAATCGACCACTTGTCCACGAATTCCTCCAAACTGTTGGCTGAAGGCGGGGGCGCACAAAGTGAGGCTGAGAAACGTAAAGCTGAGGGCATTTCTAGTCATCGACCAGAAAGGGAAATAAAGACTTTCTGTGATACACGGCCCGAACGACTTGGAAATCTTTGCCCCAAGATTCCAGATGGCTCTGAAATCTATGTTGCTAGGCTGAAACCTCTGCACCTCCCAATTCTGATTCGGACTACTACCAGCGGTAGGTACAACCTCGCGTCAATACAACAATCTGTCAGCAAACCCCCAACATCCCCTCATAACTCAAATCTTAGACCAGTAAACTGCCTCCCCTTAACCACCACCTCTGACCCCCAATTCAAAAAACACCCTTCCAAAGTATTGTCTTTCAACGAATTACACGACCTCTGACCCCACATAAACCATTGCAGATCATGGTCTTACATGCCTGTTTTTCCATATATACCTCTGACCCCACAATTCAAAAACAGCCTTTTAAATTATTGCAAATCAACGATTTGCAAGACCTCTGACCCCATATAATTCATTGGTACACAGGTATTTGCGAGGCGATTTTTTGACGGACGCGAAAAGTTTTGAAAGGGCGAATCCTTTGCTGGATTTTGAAGTCTAATCTAATATGGCTAGAAAGCGACGGTGCATTGTCCCGGGGGCGTTCTATCACGTTTGTAATCGGGCAACGGAAAGAAGGGTGTTATTTCAGGCTCCTGCAGATTTTGATCTATGGGTAAAGACCCTGCGCGAAACTATTGAATTATACCCACTCAAAATTCACGCCTTTTGCGTCATGCCAAATCATTGGCATATGCTGGCAAGTTCTCGATCTGGGCCGACTTTTACCAAAGCAATGCAGTGGCTCGGCGCCACTCACGCAATCCGCTGGAGAAAGAGAGCGGACAGTATTGGCAAAGGAGCGGTTTATCAGAGCCGCTACCGCTGCCACCGAGTCAAACCCAACCAGGTTTTCTGGATCGTGGCCCGGTATATCGAGCGTAACCCAGTCCGAGCTGGGCTGACGGAATCTCCATTCACCTGGGATTGGTCTAGCGCGGGACAAAAAAACGGCCTCTCGATCCCGATCGACCAATGGCCGTTGGCAAAACCTGAAAAATGGGAGGAGTTTCTACAAGGTGGCGGAAACCCAGTCGAAGAAGCCAAAGTTCGTGACGCACTGACCCGAGGACTCCCTCTTTATAAACCAAAAGACTTCTAACCACTGAATTTCCCAAGCCTTGCCCACGATAAATTGTCACAAAAAATTCACAATTAAGGGGTTGAGAGATGGTTTGGAGAGAACCAAAGTTGAAGTATGGAATTTTTCAAATTTTTGATCGGGTCGAGGTCGGCCAGACACAAGGGTGCGGGAGTCCCAAGTGGCAGGTTGCTTGAAGTACGGGCGGTATTATTGCTTCTCATTGCCTTATTTGTGGGATTGGCAGGTTGGACCTGGATGAAAAAAGCGGAAAACTACTCCTACACATCTCCAAAAATCGAGCAGATCTCAACGGCAGCAGGCAAGAATTAGGGCGACGTGGCCCCAAAGAGGGCGGAACAGCTTTGACAAATAAGCTGTTAAACATAGTATTACAGAATGATCAAGGCGATTACGAAAATTGGAAATTCGCAGGGCATCATTTTTGATTCTGCCCTAATGGAGTTGGCCCATCTCAAGGTCGGGGATGAGGTGAGTGTCACTTGCCATGACGGGGGATCGATCATTCTGACTCCGACCAAGCCTCTCATCGACCCGGAACAGGCCGCCAAGTCGGCCAAGCGTATCATCGGGAAGAATGAGGAGCTTTTCCGTCGGCTCTCTTGAAAAAGGATCTTCTCCATCCCACGGTCGAGGCGGTGAAAGCCATTCACCGGGAAGTGTTGCAGGCGCATGGCGGATCGGCCGGAATTCGGGACGAAGGCCTCTTGGATTCGGCAGTGGCTGCACCACAAGCCACCATGATGGGAAAACCGATGTTCAGCGAACCTGTGGAAGTAGCCGCAGCGTATTTATTCTACCTCTGCCGGAATCATCCCTTTATCGATGGCAACAAACGAACAGCACTCGCCACTTGCTTAGTTTTTCTCTCTGAAAACGGATTGCTGAGCAAAGAGAAGTTGGATACGGATGTTTGGGAACAGCTGGTTCTGGATGTAGCGGCCAGTCGAATAGATCGAGAAGAAACGACGAAGCGACTAGCGAAGGTGTTGGCTTAACCCTGCGTCGCCCAAGGATGCGAATGGCACTCCGGTCAGCGAGGAGCATGGGCGGTTAGGGATAAACGCCCCTACCAGTCATTCTGTGTTGCCCTACTTCGTCCTGCGGTTACGGGACTTCGAAGGGCCGAGAATTTAATATCTAACGCTTAAAAGATACAAGCCTTCTGCGGGTGCGGTGGGAGGGGCAGTCGAGCGGGAGCGGGAGTGGAGAATCTTTTTCAGTTCGATAGGGGTGAGTCGACCTTGGCCGACCTTGACGAGGGCTCCGACCAGATTCCGAACCATCCGATAGAGGAAGCCGTCTCCTGCGAAGGTCAGTTCCAAAACACCATTCTTTTTTTTAACGATCCGAATGG
>Ga0214921_10003281_pt1 | contig 24989 bp, 20 predicted proteins | sample LL1505_MetaG_FD_177992 | JGI IMG/M metagenome (GOLD analysis project Ga0214921, IMG submission 177992) | Freshwater microbial communities from Lake Lanier, Atlanta, Georgia, United States - LL-1505 | ecosystem: Environmental > Aquatic > Freshwater > Lake | place: USA: Georgia | collected...
ATAATGAAATAACTTGAAAGGATCCAAACGCAACCGGATCCCCTTGTCCAGGTCACGGAACCGATCGCCATAGATAATCTCAAAACTATCATACCACATCTCATCGGGTGGCACCAAAAACACCTCCCACTGCTCCATCACATCGTTCACATTCAGCTCTACCAGGTGATGCTGCACAAGATCACGGATCCTTCCAATTTGAACCGGACCTTCATTGTTATTTTCAGGACTTTTATGACTTGTCAACGAAGGATCCACCAGTTTGAATTTGGTGGAAGAAAATTTCGGTTCTTTGGTGGCGTTGAGCAGTTCCATAAATCGTGGAACCCCCGACAAAACTGTTTGAACGGCCAAACCGGCCGAATGGAAGGTGTTTAGCGTCATCTGTGTCTGTCGTTCACCGATGCTTTGTGCGCACGTGATACCCACCATTTCTCCCGCGTTGACATGGCTGTGCAAGAACTGATCGGCAATGATTTCTTTGAATTCCTCGTACCGTTCGGGAACTAAGCGGACCTCTTCTAAATCCAGCAACAATGGTTGGAAGAGCAGATCGAGTCGAACCCTTTCGTTTCGATTCAGGTCGTGGTACGTTTTGCATGGATGAATCTTTTGAATACAGGCCTCGACGACACCTTTTTTTTCTTCGTCCTTTAACAAACGAGGTTTTGTTTTGTCTTCATCGTTGTCCATCATCAAACCAAACAATTTTTGTTTTGTTTTATCGTCATTGTTGAAGAGGAATCATTTTTGATGTAAAAATTCAAATGCCCTTTTGTTTTGATCCAAGTCCGTCAAGATCTCAAAACACTTTTGATTGAGACAACTCCGGTTATATTTTCCTTCCATTTTGTGCAATGCGAATATATCCGAAGAAATATTTTGCGTGTAGATTAATTCATAATCGGGTGTGTCGATTCTATGAATTTTCTTCTGCAACAAGTGAAAGTAGAAAGAAATATAATAATCGTCGTGGTACAGGAGGTAATCTTCATTCTCAAAAATCTCAAAATAACGTAAAAAATCAGAAAGACACTTCCACCGAATAAAAAACCCATCTGCACCCTGTCCGATAAGTATGTTATTTTTATCATAAACATAATACGACGCCACATCGACCATTTCCATTTCCTCCTTCTCTTTAAGACGACGAAAAGTATCAAAATGTTCCAACATGTATGGTTTATAAATCATATCGTCGTCCACTAACACGAGATAAATATCCTCCTCGGTGTTGTCGAAATTCTTCACAATACCTAATAACTTTGTACCTGGACCGTAATCTTTTTCGATTTCATTTACCATCACAATATGATTTTTATTCGCATAGTGTTCCAAAAACGCTTTTATACTATCCTCTGAAATTTTAAGGTTCTCCATCCGAAGGTTGTATTGTTTAGGAATATTGATAACAATTTGATCGGGCACGATCGATTGTCTTAATAAACTATCCACAGTCTGGTAAAGATTCCCAAAACGAAAGGGCGTTGTTGTCAGAGACACGATATACATTTTGATATATTTTGATATCCAGAAAGATTATTTTTTTTAAAGAATACTTGGTGGTTCAATGATGCTACTGCCACCACCGCCACAAAGAAAAGACAGATGTTCAAGGCACCTTGTTTGTGAATCTTGGTGGAGAAGGGTATGATTGAGGAGTAGAAAAATATTCCTTTTCGACAGGTTAAAAAAATCTCGGTAAAGACAACGGCATGCTTCGCGAACAAAATCGGGGTTTTCTTCGGCAATGGCGTGGCGTGGAAGAATCTCTGGGTGGATCCATTGATAGGTATTCATGTACTCGAAACCCGCGATTTCTCCCGGGGGATTGCGGACAATCGTTTGAAGAAAGATCGTCCACCGATCCGCGACGACTTTTCGCAATCGATGCATCAGCGTTCGTTGTCCGTTCGTCACACGAATTCGCGACCAGTTTTTGCACCGTTCCGGATGCTGGTGAAGGAGTTTCAAAAGGGTCTTGAATTTTTCTCGATCGTCAGGACGGAGCACATACTCTCCCAACAACATCTCTGAACTTCCTGAAGGCATAAGAAAAACCTGTTGTGTCCACAAACCATCCCAAATCTGGTCTATCGACTTTGCCTCCAAAAAGGGATCGCTCACCCACATCATGGACCGTCCCAACCACGCGCTGAGCAAGATGGTCGGACAATATTTTGGAACAGCGCCTGCCTCGTAAAAACACTGCACGCTATAGTTCAGATCCCAGACCATGACCGCGGCCTCCTCGTGTCCATCCTGCAAGAGTTGTTGTTTCCTATTTTCAAGATAACCAACAATCTTCTTATTTAAGGACGCCTTGTCCTCCTTGCATATCCAATCACGAACAAGACACAACACCTCAAACACCGTTTCAAGGATAGCATAACCATCGTGTTCTGCAACAAGCATGGAAAGAGGCCTTAGAAACTCTGCAGAAGACGAGACTCGAGGTCCCGACGATGTTCGGTACCGATGAAACACGGTTCGAACGAGCCACGGAGGCAACGGGCGATTCAATTCATCCGATGGATAGGCCGGAATCACCGTTGAAATATCGTCATCGTATGAACCTAATCCCTTGACCCATTTTACCACCAACCATTCCACGTCGTAAAAACAGAGCACGGTCGGCGATACCGGTGGAAGATAAAAATGCATCGTGGTCACCCACGAGGATCTGTTATCCATTAACTGATGGTAATCCCACGAGATGAATCGTTGTTGTTCCATAATCTCCCGCCATGAGTTCACTCCCGCGTCCAATGTACCCGGAAGCTCGTGTGGATCTCCATTCCATGGATGCAACCTCGCCGTCCATTCGGAAACACGATCCCAAAACCATGGTGAAATTCCAACAGCAGGAACGGTCGAAGATTGTTTTACTCCGGTCAATCGTTTGTTTCCACCCATGTGGAGGGATAACAACGTCGGAACAAAAAGATCGTTCAGGGTGATGCTTTCCTCTACTCCTTCCCGTGGGAATCGTGCGGCAGCGGTCCATAACCCGGACAAGAGTTCCCAGTAGACGTTGTAATTCATGGATTCGTTGGAAACACCATCACAACATGGACATTGGCTGCGGACCAATACGTAATGCGGATTTCCGTCTTTGGTCGTCGTCGTCGTCGTTGCTCTCATACGGAGAACCCACTTGCTCCATGGTTTCCAGAAGCGCGCAAGGAGTGTTTCATCAATCCGTAACGATACTTGGTCTTCCATGATAGGATGGAGCTCGTGGTCCTTGGAAGAGACCAGAAGGACATATATTTTATCGTTCATTATTATATTTATTTTGAAATAAATTCTTTGTAAAGTATTCAATATAAAATATATAAATTGGGGAAGAATGAATCAATTTATATTTATAAACCCTCCTATTTTTTAAGAGGGCAAGAGGAGAACAGGAGGTTGTTGTTTTTGTTTTATACGACCGATGGGTCGTGAGACGATGGTGATGAACTGTCCGACAAAGACACACGTCATACCCAGGAAATAGTGATAATGGTTGACGACAATTGCGATGCCGGTCAGTACATGTCCGCTGTACCACAGACAATCGGCAAAAAGACCGTAATTCATTTTGAGGAAGAAATGATTTTTTTTTTTTCATCAGGCAAATTGGATGTTCAGGGTGCGTTGATAGGTATAGAGACCGGCGTCCTGGATGGGCAGGACGATAGCATCCGTGTCCGAGTCGTTGTGGTGGGAATGGTACCAACCTGGTGGTGTGATAAAAACACCACCGCTAATCCAGTGGATCCGCAGGGGATCCTTGACCCATCCATCTTCACCGAGTTCCGGTCCCATGAGGGTATAGACATCTTCGGAGCCACCCGATACACACAAGTCGAGGGCGACGGAGTTATGTCGGTGGGGTCGCTGTACAGTATGTTTGGGAAGGATATTCAGGAGGGACCAGAGAACGTGCGTGATGGTTCGGGTGCTCGAATCGGTCTTTTCATTGCTCATGAGAATACCGATCCGGTTCCGATCATGATGATTCTCGTCGTGTCGAACCTCCATCAAACGTTGGTACAAGAGTTCTTTCTTGAAGAAAGTCGTGGTGAATTTCTCGGTCGCAAGTCGAACACCCAGATATTGCAAGAGGGGTGAATCACAAACCCAATAAAGGATGGACTCTTTATCCTCGACATAAAAGACGACGTGTTCGTTTCCAGGACATACAAATAAATCACCTTCTTTCCAATCAAAGGACCCTTTGCTGGTGGTCAACACACCTGACCCTCGCATAACAAAAAACAGGTGGGAAGTGCATTGCGCAGAACACTCCACATGTTCTCGTGGAAGGATCTTGACAAAATGGGCCAATAGATTCGGCGCCGTCGCCGGATAATCCGTTTTTAGGGTAGAACGCGTATCCAATGGGATAATCATGCTCGTCGAACACTCTTCGTAAAGAGTGGGTGGAAAAATACCAGGTGGCACAGAGGTCATATCGGGATTTGCATTTTGAGTGTATTCGTAGATAAGATTCATAGTTGAATTTAAAATTTAAAATTTAAAATTTAAAATTTAAATTCATTTTTGATTTTTGGTGAATGAATGAATGAATTTAATTTTTTTCATCCACTTTATCCACATTCATATTTTCTCCATAATCTATTTGTGAATTGTCAAGAAGAGACCACCAATCTATCGGCAGAGACGGGGAGGGGGTGGCCGGGAATGGTCCCCGCATCGCACTTTTCAATCCGTCCTCCAAATCCCAGAACCAAACATGGTGGCCGAACCACTGCACCATCCCGCTTTTTCCTCCCGACGGAATCCGAACCATCGTCTCGTATCCTGATGGTTTTGGTTCTTCTCTCGGATCTCTCGGATGACCGACAATACACCTCGTCATGGGGCTGGTGGTATCCCGCAAGAACATCCGAAAGGGTAAAGACTCATAGGGGGGAACCATCCATATCCTGCCCCCTGTTCCCATGAATACTTGTTGCGGATGATTTCCAGGCACCGTGACCTTTTTCGTGCGCACCACGCGATGAAGACGATCCATCTTTTTTTGTTTGGCCGAACCCCCCTCCTCGGCCAAAAACTCGATGCGCCAAAACATAATCACACCATTCCGACTCGTGGTCACCAAGAAACAAATCACACACCACTTGGATTCGACCAATTCAAACATCACACGTTCAATACATACGTGAGTCCATTCCCACAACGCCTTCTCTTTATCCAGTGATGGGTTTTCTTGCATTTGAATCTTTAGATCGACTTTTAACACCTTGGAACCTTTATGATGTGTGTGCGTGAAATAAACGATGGAGCTACCGTCGACGTAAACGAGGAGGTTGGAATGCCAGTCGGCGCCCACGAGGATGCGTCGAAGTTCCTCGTCTTCACCATAAGGATTCTTGGATTCGCCGTACCCGGGAGGAAGGTATCGACGAATCATCAATGTGTTTGGAGTGGATCCAAGATCCCAAAGACTGAGTATGGATCCTGCCTCCAGCATCCATAATATTTTCTGATCCTCATTGTACCGAAAAAGGATGGGTTGACCACGTGGTGGAGGATCGACCACCAGTTTTTGCCAGATCCATGGTGTTGAGGACGCATTCGCTTCCCAAAGACTCCGACTCAGGTTGGTGTGATCCAAGAGGATACAAAAGAAATGATGCATCTTGGTGGAAGAAAGAACCGGAACCGCCAAGCAACGTTCCATTTCGTAATGAGAGGGGAGTTGTCCATAAGAAGAGGAACACTCGTCGTCGTCGTCGTTGTGATCGTGATCACAACCGCAAGAGTACGCCCCGGTTCTTCCGGTTTGGGTGACCCAAAAGGCGGACCACCATGAACCAATAAATTGAGTTTCGGCAAAAACAACAGTGTCTGTTTTGGGCAAGTAGGGCCATAAATTGGGTTTCGTCGATTGTAAGACGGGGTTGTAAATAGAAATCCGGTGACGGGGACGCACCGGCAATCTCTTGAAACCCGTCATGGTGGTAGTGGTGGCGAGGAGAGAGGAAAAGGCTACAAAAAGACGAGGATGACCCATGGATTATTTTTTAATTTTTTATTTTTGAATCCACCCTGTTTCAATTTTATTTTCCAACAAGACTTTTCGTAATCCTGTCTTTGATCGCACTCTTTGTCAGACCACCCGGTAAAAGCTGGTGGTTAAACACAAGCTTGTTCATCTCCTTTTCCACACTTTCAAGAACTTGGGAAGGATTGTGGAACAAGAAATCAAGTCGTTTTGTGCTTTGATAAATCTGAACAAGAATCGGAAAAGAGTCAGGGACATTGGATGCGATTCGTTTCATAACACGGAGGATCGCGGTTTTTTTCATGGCTTCCGAAAGACGTCCATTCACGGCCGCGAACAATCGGAACCATTGAAGGGCGCCCTGGATCGTGCGAGGATTTATACACCCAAGTACATTCTCGACTTCATGATGCCGAACGGAACTTGGTGGTGCGGGTAGGAAACCGCCGACGAAATAATGGAGATAATAGTCGGCGTGTTGTTCCCATTGTCCGTTTTCACAAAGCGTACGAATCGCTTCGAAATAAGAATCGTAAAGTAATCGTACATATTCCTTGTCAACGGGCGGTTTCATGATGAGTTCGATCATCATGGCATTCCATTTGCGTGGGATCGTGGTCGTGTTGGGAGGACTCCATTTCATGAGCCTCATCAGCAAGCTGATGTACCCATACTTGTACTCCAGAAATTTCTTCCATTTTATGGCCGTGATAAATTCCATTCGTTTTTCAAGGCTCGGAATCTTTTCCACAAGTTTTGATATCAGTTCTACCTTACTATTAATATGATACATGGCCCCTTGAGACCATTCCATGAAACGCTTGCTGGAAAGTACCTCCATCATAGCATGCAAATCTGCAACCGTCAGCATGGAATCATATTTTTCCAACAGAGTAAGAAGGAGTTGGTACATCCGTTTTAAATCTTTTTGTGGGTGACGAAAATCAATGACGTCGTCCTCGTTCTTGGTCGTAAAGGTTTCTGCAATACCCTCCAAAACCTTCAAAAGTTGTGTTTTGTTGGCAAAACTCACACGGGAAGGATCCAAAATATATTCCAAGATACCGGGCACGTGGTAATCAATACGAAAACAACATTGTTCGATCTGATTATGAAAATGGTTGGGAATACAGTCTTTCTGAAAATTATTAAACAACGTGGGATAAATATGGATATAAGGTTGTTTTTTGGTTGCAGGAGGTAAAAAGGGGTACTTGGCGTAAATGGCCTCCATACATTTGTGGTGGGGAACCCTTGACTTTTTAAACGATTCCTGTAATTGTTCCCCATGCGTCGGACGCATGACCTTGGACGCCACCAACGCTGGATCGTGTCTTAGATACGACAACGTATGAATCATGGCATCCACCGGCAAACTTTTCACATCACCCACCACCTTTTTTTTTGTGGTGGTTCTTGCCGTTTTTCTGGTCTTGGTTATGGTGGAAAAGGAGGAAGTCGATTTTCGTTTCTTATTCAATAAAGGATCCATTTTATTATTTTTTATATTTATATATTTATATAAAAAAAATATAAAAATATAAAAATATAAAAATATAAAAACCAAAATATTTATATTCCAAAAAAGATGGTTAACAGAGGAACAAAATTTCCAAAAATTTTATTCAAACCTTTTTTATCTGTGATAAACTAAATATTAAATAATAAAAAAAAAATGCAAAAGAAGCAGGATAAACAAGATAAGCAGGATAAACGTGAATGGATCACCCTCTGGCAGAGTAAGGAGGATCCCCGGAAAACAATCTCTGTCGCCACACATGGGAAGATGTTGGACGAGAAGAGGAACATCGTGATTGTTCGTTATCCTCTTTCGATGTTGCAAGAGGAAAAAACAGGAGGGTATGGGTATGGATATCAGGCGTTTTATCAGAGTTCGGGTGCGAATGCGAAACAAAGTGTGTGGTACCCCTTTGATGGTATTACGGTCAGCATCGGACAAAGTCCGTATTGGATCACCAAGGTCATTTATACCTCGTTTGCCTCTCGATACGATGAAAAATCCAAACCCTCTTATAAACGTTTTGGTTGTTGTTTATTCATGTTTATTTCTTCTCTGTTGTCCGAAACGGCCTTGGATCCTTCCAACCTCAAGGAAATGGATCGGAAGAAATACAACGAGTATCTCGCCATGCCTGCCGTAGTCACCCCATCGTCCGTCCTTTTCCAAAAGGTGGTGTATACACCAAACCTTGATGAATCGAAAGATATCAACCTGTTTGTCGGAAAGGCGATCAGTTATAATTATCTGAAAGGAGTAGAATACAAGGCCGGTTTTCATGGGGATAAGTTGTTTGATTACCGCAAGATTTATAAAGGTGAAAAGTACCCTTTTTTTACGGGTCACAGGTTTGCCATCCTTCATCTTCATCGACCGATGATCACGAGGTGTGAGGACGGGTTTGAATTTATCGTGGATTTCATGTTATCCCACGATCACAACAATACTACATACCGGAGTTTTTTTGATTATCTTCCCGGCAGGTCCCATTCGTTAATAGAAAAACGAATGTGTGAAATGATAAAGGAGGATCCTGAAAAGGCATTTGAGGACGGGGCAAGTCTATTCTCGTTAAATAGAAAAAAGACAACACTGGCCAAAAAGGAGGATAAACCGGATAAACCGGATAAACCGGATAAACCGAAACAAGAGGCGAAACCGGTGGTGGTAACAGCGGTCGAGGCATCGAAGAAGAAAAAGAACAACAACAAGAGGAAACGAAAAATTGACGACGCACCAACGGTTCAACAACCCAGACGACGATCATCACGTTTAAAAAAAGATGGTTCCTCTTTTTAGTTGGAATGGAAACATTGATGTTGATGGATGATGATGGATGATGATGGATGATGAGATGCATACGTTTTTTCAAATTCTGATGGAGTCTATACTGGTTTTGCAGGTTGTATTAGTATAGTATTCCATTTTTTTGTAACATCTGATAAACTTTTGTATCAAAGAATCGTATTTTATTATCATCAAACATTAACTTTTTCCCTTTAATTGTGTTTATGGATCCGGAGAAAGTTTTAAGCCTAATTTTGTTTTCTATAAAATTTTGAAAAGTATTTTCGTCTACAAGATGAAAATTATAACTCTTAATTTCTGTACCAGTTGATTTAATATTTTTTTCAAAAACATTCATATCGTTAATTGTTACTTCATCACCGTTGGGGTTAAGTTCAAACAAAGTTTCTGTTTTTACTTGACCGTTTCGTGATGATGATGATCGAACCAAAAATGGTATACATCTTATTTGAACTTTTAAAGTCTCTTCATTATATACTATTGGAATTTGAGAAGAAGAATACAAAAAACATATGTAATAGGTGATGACATCATTGCTATTCCAAAAATATAGAATGATGATGATGATGAAAATAACGGCGGTAAGAACAGACCAAAAATTAATGGAGTTTTTCGTTGGATAGTCGACAATATTGGAACGGATTGAATGGATTGGATTGGTTGGATTGGTTGGATTGGTTGGATTGGTTGGATTGGTTGGATTGGTTGGATTGGTTGGATTGGTTGGATTGGTTGGATTGGTTGGATTGGTTGGATTGGTTGGATTGGTTGGATTGGAAGGAATGAAAACATTGGATGATGGTGGATTAGATGCCAACGCATACGCTGTCAAATTCTGTAACGGTGTTGAAGGGGGATGGGATTGGGAAGTTTGTGTGTGTGTAATGGTTTTGCATTGTTTGTTTTTGTGTTTATACATTTTTTTCATTAATTAAAAAAATTTTCATCTGTCGTCTTTCGATCCGCCACAAAATTTCATTAATTATTTATCTTTATTTATCTTTATTTATCCCTGAAAAATGATTATATAAAGAATCAATTGGTGTCTTTTATTATCGGTGCCTACGTAAATTTGTAACCTGTTTATTTATCGTAAAACTCACACTATATGTTAATCCAGAAAAAAAATCAGTCCATCCAATCCAACCCCCAACCAAGCATGACAATTTTTGAAAAGGAATGTGAAACAATCTCCAACGAGGCTCGATACATCGTTCTCCGGGATGTTCATCACCAACGGGTTACGGTCGTCTTGGAACACGAGGGATCCTGTGTTGCAGAAAAGGCGCGCAAGATCATAACGGCTCGTCATTGGTGCAACACTTGTTCGGCACGCATGAAACGGTTTCTTCGTTATTCCAATGAGGAGGACCATGTTTTCTTTCCTACGCAAACACCTGATTCTCCCCTACGGCTTCTGGTGAAATCAATCATGACGACGACACGGATTGCAGGGGTTCATGTACTCACGGGGGAGTACGTCGACGGTCATGAACCCATTGTAGGAGGATTTACCCATTACTATGGAAAGATCTCGGAGGATAAACAGACCGAGGTGTCCGACGATACCGCTCTTCTGTATGAAAAGGCCTTTCAACACTATCTGCCATCGATCATTCCCAATTTGTTATCCTCTATTTTTCCTGTTCACAATAAGAAGGAAGAAGCTGTGGAAACCATGCGAAAATCCTTGGACCTGGTGGCGGCCTGTATTCTTCAATCCGTGTATGGGAACAGAATGGACGAGTCGGTAAAGTGGCTCCGACGCATCGTGGATTACTATGATGCCATTGGATGTCTTCCGTATCAGAGAACCGTCAAACAACGATGGATGGACGGCGCGTCGTTTTTGTTGTGGACGAATCTCTCCAAAAATGGGGATTCTGGGGTGGTGTCACCAATTGTACAACAAACGATCAACAATCTCCTGGATTTAATGACGGTCGCTCATAACGAAAAGGCCATGATCGCGATGATCACGGAACGTTTCCGACCAGACAACTACCAGCGCCCATCCACCACCAAGGCGCTGAGCATGGGATCGATCGAAAATGCGATCCGTAGCCTCGGATCGTTTGAAAATACCATCATGACCCAAGAAGAGGCCGCCGAACTTCCACATACGGTGGTGGTAAAACGGACAGTTACAGCAACAGTAACCGATTCTGCGACAGGATTTGCGGCGATGAAGGCGGCCACAAAAAACGAGAAAAGATCACCTGCGGACTTTAGCCGTCGTTGTTTTCCGACATCGATGAGGATCACGACGGTCAACGAGCTTTTGAAATTTGTGGAAGATACCCCGACGGTTCGTGTCGAAGTGGAAACGAACGGGATGACGCCGGTCTACGTCGCCAAAACCACACTGCCTTCAGACCGTTTAAGTGTCCCTCATTTATGGGCGTTTCTGTGTGGAAAAACTCCAATTATGTACGGAATGAAGGCCTGGGAGAATGTATCGATGATGGTGCCTATTTTTCGTTATATTCCCAAGTACAATAGCGTTTTTTTTGTGGTGGAAGATTTGGGATTGAATAGAGTGTTGGGGAATACTCAAAAAAACTGTTGTTTCCCAGAATTCCTGTCGACCCAGTACACACGAACATGCCGAGATGCCTTTGAACGACTGAACGTTACAACCCCTATCAAGATCCCAAGTACTTCTGCCCTGGCGTTCGGGGTAGGAATATCAGCGACAAATAGTCACGGAGATTTGAACAAGCCGGTCAAAATACGGATCGATGGCGGGCCCGTGATGACCATTCATCAATTATGAATAAATGTTAAGGGATTTTTTAAGAGAGGATAGAATATAAGTATAAAATTTTATTTCATGAATAAAATATTATTTAATAACAATGTTTTCCATTATCAATTCCATTAATGCGACTCAACCTAAGAAATCCTCATCATTTTATACTCAGACAGGTGGTACGGTGACGACTTCTTGTAGTTATACATTCCTGACGTTTACGAGTACAACTACCACAGGAACGTTTACAATAAATTAAACAGTTTATTATCTACTGGTTGGTGGAGGAGGCGCTGGGTATAAGTCAACTGATTCTATACAATTTGGTGGAGGAGGTGGAGGAGGTCAGGTGAACTCTGGTACGTTTGGTTATACAACATCTGTCACTTATACGATTAAAATTGGTACTTTTGGATCGTCCTCAGGGGGTGCTGGTGTGGCTTCTACTGTCACGTATACGAGCGGGAGTAGTACGGTTACGGCGCTTACTGCGGCGTATGGTTTAGGAGCTGATGCTAATTATAACGGTGGAACTTCCGGAAGTAGTAATAAAGGAGGTAGCGGTTATACGAAAAAATCTGGAGGAGGAGGTGGGGGTAATTCGGCAACTGGTGGTAGTGGTAATTCAACGACGGGTGGTAGTGGTGGAAGTGGTACGCAATGGAGTTATAATAGCACATACTACGGAGGGGGTGGTGGAGGTGCGGGTTATACTACGGCCGGTAATGGAGGTACTGGAGGTGGAGGTAATGGTTCTAATAGAACTACGGCGGGAGCTAATGGTACACCAAATACAGGGGGAGGTGGTGGAGGATGTTCCTATTATTCAAGCAATTTTTCTGGTGGTTCTGGGATTTGTATCTTTTGTTGGTTGACGACATAACCTTATCGCTTGGTCAGAACACACTTTTAAAAAACAATAATTTTAAATTTTTAAATTATTGTTTAATAACAATGTTTTCCATTATCAATTCTATTAATGCGACTCAACCGACTAAAAAACAAACATCTACATCATTTACGTATAGTCAAACAGGTGGTACTGTAACGACTTCTGGTAGTTATACATTCCTGACGTTTACGAGTACATCAACTCCAGGAACATTTACCATCACATCGTCAGGATCAAGTGCCAAAATAGTTTATTATCTACTGGTTGGCGGAGGTGGTGCTGGGTATAAGTCCACTGATCCTGTACAATTTGGTGGAGGAGGTGGAGGAGGTCAGGTGACGAATGGTACGTTTGGTTATACAACATCTGTCACTTATACGATTACAATTGGTGCTGGTGGATCAACATCAGGAGGAAATGGTGTGGCTTCTACTGTAAGTTATACAAGCGGGAGTAGTACGGTTACGGCGCTTACTGCGGCGTATGGTTTAGGAGCTGATGCTAATTATAACGGTGGAACTTCCGGAAGTAGTAATAAAGGAGGTAGCGGTTCTTTGAAAAAATCTGGAGGAGGTGGTGGGGGTAATTCGGCAACTGGTGGAAGTGGTACTACATCGACGGGTGGTAGTGGTGGAAGTGGTACGCAATGGAGTTATAATAGCACATACTACGGAGGGGGTGGTGGGGGTGCGGGTACGACTACAGCCGGTAGTGGAACATCTACAACGGGAGGTGGAGGTTCTGGTTCTAAAGGAAATAGTAGTTCAGGAACGAATGCAGTTGTTGGTACCGCAAATAGCGGTGGAGGTGGTGGAGGATGTGCCTGGTATTCTAATTTTAGTGAGTATAGTGGTGGGTCAGGAATTTGTATTTTTTGTTGGTTGACATAACTTTATAATGATAATAAATTTTAAAAAATAAATATATAAAAACACGACTTGTAATTATTTTTATTTTCTTTCAACATAATGTTGACAACAGTTCATTACATAAACTCGAATGCCAAAAAGGTGTAAGTACTACATTTGCCTATACGCAATCGGGTGGGACTGTCTCGACTTCTGGTAGTTATACGATATTAAAGTTTACAAGTTCTGGAACGTTTACAGTCGCATCTGGAACAAAGACCATTAGCTATTTCCTGGTGGGAGGAGGAGCTGCTGGTCTGGTCCCTACTTCTTATTATGGTGGAGGAGGTGGTGCAGGAAAAATCGTAGGAGGTGCTCTCAGTTATACAAATACATTCGCCAATACAATTACGATTGGTGCAGGTGGTCTCACATCCGGTGCGAATGGGAGTTCTAACACGATAACAAATACCATTGGTCTCTCCGTTACGGCAGTGGGTGGTTATGGAAGTACCGGTAATTATACCGGTGGAACTTCAGGAAATGATTTCAGTGGAGGCAGTGGAACAGCACTATATGCAGCGGGTGGTGGAGGAAGTAGCCAAAACACTGGTGGAAGTTCATCTTCCAGCACAAAATATGGTGGGAATGGTGGAAATGGAACCTATTTGAGTTTAACTTCAACTTACTATGCAGGAGGTGGTGGTGGCAGTGGATCAGGTGGTCCTGGAACCTGTACATACGGAGGAGGAGGCACTGGTGCGTATGGATCCACAACATCGGGTGTTAATGGTACAGTAGGTACTCCGAATACAGGAGGCGGTGGTGGTGGCGGTATTGCTGGTTTTTCTACAAGTTTTGGTGCCGGCGGATCAGGGATTTGTATCTTCTATTGGTTGACCTAACCGAACCGGTTTATTTGTTTTTATTCGGCGTTAGAGAGACACCACCACCACCAACCATCGGATCTTGATAGAAAACGAAACATATCGTTGGTACTCCCATGTTTCGGAGAAATTTTCGTCGTTGCACATCTCCGACACCGATTCGGTTTGTACTCCCGATTTTTTAATATATTTGCCGTCTTCGGACGGTTTATACGGTTTTATCAGGTCGCGCCATTTCTGGACAACGCGGGGTGTTTTTCGTCCGTCTTTTTGTATTTTTTCTGGGGGTCTTGACGAACAGGCGGCGGGTTGGATATCTTTGCGGATGGTAAACTCTTCAAGGATATCGGCACAGATGGAATCATAATCCACGTAGGTATCCATCTCTTCCACTACCGTCGGATAATAATTGTCCATCTTATGACATGCCCTATCCCACAAGGAAGAAAGACGGTAGGGTTCGTCCTTTTCCTCCTTGTACCATAATCCAACCAGGAGCGTGTGATGAGGCGGCAGGTCCATTTCTTGGTTCATAAAGTCCCACGCCTTGGCATCGCTCCCAAAAAAGACAGACGACGGGTTCTGTTGTTTGAAATGATGATAGGCAAAAATATCGTGAAGGAACGAGACCGTACGGGTCGGAAAAATCTTGTCCTGGGCCTCTTCTGTCAGTCGAGGTGCCTTGTTCGTGGGCTCGGCGATACGAAGCATCATATTATGTATCTCTCTCGCGGTCTCCGTCGAGGTCTGAATATCCGCTGATTTTTTGTGATGTTGAGTATCCATAAATTGGCGATGAGAACGAATGTAATTATCGACCAGCTCTAATTCCCTTTTAGACCAGAACGATAACCACTGACGATCCTTGTCGGAGACCCGGACAAACCCGTCCTCTGGTGAAAAAAAAACCTGCATTTCCATTTTCAGGCATGTCTTTCGACCTCGGATCACCGTCTTGGCCTGATGAGGAAGATTGGAAGGAAAAAACACGACTCCGTTCTCTCGACAACTACCGTGGCATACTTGTTCCCCGACCATCGTTTCTCCACCCTTTTCGGTATCTTGCAAACCGATCAGACATACGTACGGTACCATCCCGTTGCATATATACCGTTCGAAATCCTGGTGTGTTTGGAAGAACATGCCGGGATCGTAACGGAGCCATTCGGTAAAGGGACGCACCCAGCAATGGCGGAAGTGTGGTTGCTCCTTCAGCCATGGGAGCAGGGCGTTCGTGATGATTTTCTTGAAGATGGCGTGCATGTTTTTTCTGGTTTCGGGTGTCTTGTACGCTTTTCTAACATGACGCGAGGTGACATCTTTTTTAAGGGTCCTGTCATACACAACCGCGTCTTGCCAGCCTTCGATCGGACAGGCGTCCTTGATGGTGTTAAAATCCGCGGGCAACAAAAAGTGTTCTTGGTTGAGGATCGGGAAATCCATGATTCTGTTTTTATGATTTTGTGGTTCGTTAGTGATTGATAGAGATATAGAGATATAGTGATATAGAGATGTAAGTGTAACCGTTTCAACATATCAAGATCATCCTGATCATTTTTGTTGGGTGAAGAAAAGAGAAATGTTGTTGTATAAAAAATTTATTTTTGATAAATAAATCTTGAGTAATTATAAAGCTTTTTATTTTTACAAAAAAACGCAACGTGTAACAAAAATCACATGTACCGACCCATACCCTCCACAACATGTTTGTTATTATCAGAGGAGAATAAGGGATTTCTCGATTGTTATCCAATTTACACCAAGATGTGGGCATGGGAACTAATTCACCACCAGAAATGGTGGCCCATCCTCCGGATGCGTTTGTTTCACGACATTATTTCCTCGGTACTTTCCAAAAATATGCTGAGTGATTGGTTGTACTGGTATTCGATCCTTCGTGACGAATTGCCGTTGTGGATAACCAATATAACGAATATAACGAATATAACGAATATATATCACGACAAGATTCATGACATTCTTGTCAAGATGTTTTTGTCGTCATTATCGAGTCCATTCGATATTCGGTACCAGGCGTTTTTGAATATTTTTGAAAAGCTGCCGGTGGTGATGGGAATCAACGTCATTTTCCACTGGCTCGAGAACGAAGTTCTTTCCCAACACAGACAGGTCCAGCTACTGAAACTGTACATGACACGTGCCTCGGAAGAAACCATGGAATTTATCATGTCGAAAATCGATGTCTTTTTTAAAGACAACCATCATCAATTCCGCGCCAACGACCGACGCCTCCCCGTATCCCTTCGATCCATTAGATCCAACCACAAACTATCCGCGGACGATACCACCCCAACCTCCTCTGTCATTGAAATTATCTAAAGAAATTGCAAGTGCACATCTTAAAAGAATGAACAAGAAGAATATTATAAAGACGACGACAAGGATGCCGGTATTGTTGGCAGCGAGGGTAGAAGAGCCAATGATTTCAGAGGATAAATTAAAGTTATTTGAAGAATTTGTAAAGTCAGAGACGCGTGCGGCGTCGATGGAAGGAACGGAGGACGAGGTGGACAAAATGTTGGCCGACGTCATGGGAAAAGAGCCAGACGAACAATTGGAAGTGTTTCGAATCCTCCAAAATCGATTTCTTCAGTCTTCCAATGTCAGCATTGGAACGAAAGTCATGGAGGTGATTCTGGAAACATCCAACGATTATCATCCCATCCTACGACTGGAGGCGTTTAAATGGGCACATACCGTGGTCGAGAACAAGGAAATGTTGTGGAAACACATCAAGGGCCCGGTGAAGGACTTGTTGATGCATCTTGTGGTGGATTGTAACTCTCAGTATGTCTCGTACGTCCTTGCGTACGTCGAGTACCTCTTGCACCTCGTGGGGCCGGAAGAAGAAGAGACTGTTGTCGCGTTTGTGTGTTTATTGATGCGGATTTTGTCCGACAAAGAAAAGGCGTCGGAGGATTTTCGGTACCGGTCCATGTTGGCTATGCGTTTATCGCTACCGGTGAATATATTTACGGTTCTGATGCGAGAGATGTGGGATTGTCGGACGTCGATGGGAACCGAATCGCGAATCTTGTGGTGTCGGTGGTTGGAGAGCCATCCCTTATCGTATGATCACGATCGGTTTCCCAAGGAGTTGATTCAAGAGTTTTTAAGAGGAATTCTGGAGTCGAGGGAGAAGGAAGCACCGTGTCATGTCGCGGACGCGGCGTCTCTGGTGTTGGATATCACGATGAGTGAAGAAAATAATTTGAAAACGCTGGCAGAGGATGTGTTGCGCGATTACTACGAGTCGGGGGTTTCGGGGTTGTATTCATCGAATCATAATAATTCAAAGACATTTTATGAGAATCAGGAGAATGTGCATTGTATTGCGATGGAAAGCGCGCAGGAGATACTGGATTTTTTGGCAGAGGATTTTCCTATCCGACCCCGGCATCGCCTTCAGTACTATTTGGACTGGATCGAAGAGGCGTTTGCAGTCCATCTGAACCTTACCAATGATAAAGAAAAGGTGCGACTTGCCATGTACCGGATCGACAAGGATTGGTCACAACACGGACGCCACCGACACCGGCTTTATGATATTTTTCAGATGGTGGTGGCCTATATCGACAGGTACGGGGATAAGGAGACCGACCATTGCCGAAAAGATCTTCAACAAAGACTTTTGGAGGAACTGGAGGACATGGCAGGAACCTGTTCCACAGGGTACGCGGTCCGTTTGTTGAACGTACTGACGGGCTACCGCGATTTCCAAATTCGCATCCCCCCAGAGTACGCCCTTCGATGCCGTTTCTTTCAATTGATTAATCGATGCATTATCGGGATCTGTGATATAGACCCGGAACGCGGTGCACGCATTATGGATCAAATGACATTACCACCGAACCTGTTTGAAAAACGATCCGAATTCCTCTCGGTATTCCGCGAAAAACTACCTACCATCAAAGAAGATTTGTACAAGGAATTTAAAGACATGATGACGGATACGGATTATGATTTTTATCTCCGCAAAGCGATTTTTTCCTACGAGGGTCTGGAATCCGGATTTTGATGACTTTAAGAATTTTTAAAATTTTTTAAATTGTTGACTAAAACAAACAAAACAAACAACAACACATGAATATTCAAGAAAATTATCGTGGTGGTGGTGGTGGTGGAGGGGGTGGTGGTGGTGGCCATGGAGGAGGAGGGGGCGGCCATGGTGGTGGTGGATTTGGTGGATATGGAGGTGGAGGCGGACATCGTGGAGGTGGTGGTGGATATGGAGGTGGAGGCAGGCATTATGGCGGTGGGGGATATGGAGGTCGGGGAAGGGGTGGATACGGAACGATACAGAATCAGTATTACAATGGGGGATATGGATATGGTGGATATGGTGGATATGGATACCCCTACTATGGTTATTATGATTATGGACCGTACTATTATGACAACATACCATTACCTGTTTCGAATACTTCTTATTTTTATCCGTCTCCCCCATTGATTATGCAACCACCACCCAGTAATTATCGGACAGATATGGGACCAACAACAATAATGACGACACAGCCTGTATACCGTTCATAATATATATCGTTAATTATATTCATAGATATATATATTCATAGATATAGATATTCATGTATTCATAGAGAATATCATCACATTCTCGATTGGGGTCTTGCTATTGCTTGGATTAATTGACCAATTTTTGTATGGGTGGTAATTTTTCTACCTTTAATTAATCTATAAGAGTATGATGACAAACCATCTACAAGAGATTTTATTATTTGTAACATGATGTCAGGTTTTCCTTTTTTTTCAAACGAAATCAGGCAACTGTATCCGTCGAATGTTTGTTGGTTGATTTTTTTTCTGGGTATAATGTCAATGGTTTTCACCTTTAAATCAACATCTTTTAAGGATTTGATTAAAAATTCGATTAATTTTTGTGGCGTTTGTGGTTTTGTTGTTGTTGTTGTTGTTTGTTGCTGTTGCTGTTGCTGTTGTTGTTGCTGTTGCTGTTGCTGTTGCTGTTGCTGTTGCTGTTGCTGTTGCTGTTGCTGTCGCTGTTGCTGTTGCTTTTTTCCCTGATCTCCATCACCATTTTTTACCTCTCCTGTATTTGTTACATTATTCCATACCTCCCTCAATACACCATCTCCGTCATCGCCTTGTTGTGGCTTTGAACTTCCACCTATTTGCGCGACATTCAAACCATGTGTGTTCCCTTTTATCATGTTTCCTTGTGGATGCTGACTTCTAACTATTTGTGTCCAAACGCTCTCGTGATCAGAATCATTACCCAACAGACTTTGATGCGCCCCCCCACTATTTCCATCTTTCCCATTCCCTTTAGTTGGTTGTGACAGACTTCCACTCCTTTTTTTCATGTCTCCTTGTGGTTGTTGACCTCCAACTATTTGTGTCCACGTTTCCTCGTGCTCAGCATCCTTAGACTCATCTGTGTTCCCTTGTGTTAGCAACGGAATATTACCCAACAGACTTTGATGCGCCCCCCCACTCCCAGGAAGGAATGATGGAAAATTTAATGGTGGTGGTGATGTGTTAAGTTCTACATTAACCAACTTATCAAAGTTGATATTTGGTTTCCAAAGAAATGCAATTACAAAAAGCGATAGATAAAAAAGAACTTGACGATTCAGGAAAACAAAATGAAAAAATTGTAGAATATATACAATGAACTGACGGAGAAAGGATGGTGGTTTTGTTGAGGCTGGATTTGGAGAAGGTTGGTTTGACGAATTATTATTACTACTCATAACAAATCAACTTTTTATTTTATAATTTTACTATAAATAAATTTATTTATAATAAAAAATTATAAATGACAACAATGAGATTTTAAATCATAACTTTCATTGTTCCACCAACATCAACACTAATTCTTTTTTTTGGTGTTGAAGAAGGAAGAAATGTTTTTTGTTGTTGTTGTTGTAAAGGTTTACTACTAATACCACCACCACCACCACCACCGTCATTGTCACCACCACCACCACCACCACCACCACTCCAAATATCATGATCACCACTCTCTAACTTATTATCAAAATTATAATTTATAATTTTTCCAATATCGAATAATGACAACTCTCTAAAGAAGAAACATGTACCATCACTGCAAAATAAAAATATTGGTACATTTTTCTTCTTTTTAGAATATTTAATGGATATACAATAAAATTTCCATGGAAAATTTCTTTTATCTGTAATTAAATAATAACCTTTTGGTTTTTTTGGATGATTACTAACAATAATCCGTTTATTTTCGTCAAAAAGCCAATGTAGAAGTGCTAATTTATCATCTTGAACCAATTTTTTTTGTGGTGATCCTGCATGTCGTATTTCAGGTGGTGATCCTGCATGTCGTATTTCAGGTGTTGGTTTTACAACTGGTTTTCGTTGTCTGGGAAAGAGAAACAGAAACAGTAAGAGTAAGACAAAAATAAATAAATAGAAAGATAAGTTTGAAGATGATTTTTTAATGTCATTGGTGTTTGTGGGTGTTGGAAACGGTACCGATGTAGACGGTGAAATAAATACCATAATAAATGTTTAAAGTATGGATAATTTATTATTTTTAATTTTGTAAATTATATTTATTTATAAAATTATCATCGAATTATCCATCAACATCCATCATCTTCTATGGGAGGAGAAAGTAGTTGTGTACGAACACCATTGTAACCAGAAGAGAACATATTGAATTTATCCTGTGTCGACAAATGTAATCGGTAGCGGGAGACTTCTTGGGGGATCAAGAGGCTAAAGATGATTTTGCATCGGTTCCGGTACATTTTCAGACTAAGACGATGAATATTATTCAAAAAAACGGAAAACAAACAGTTCATATAATCCAAGAGGTTGGAAGTGGAAGGAACAGGTGATTTATGATCCTCTTCGTCCACAACACGGATGCCGATGGCAGTTCCGCGTTCCGTTTCAATCTGGCTGAGAGGAAAATCATCGGCCATCGCACCGTCCACGTACACCGATCCCATGTAATGAAAACCGGGGAAAAGGAGAGGGAGGGAACAAGACATTCGCAAGGCGGTAATGCAAGGAAGATCGGGATGAGATTCTGGTCCCATATACTCCATTTTTCGGAGACTGAGATTGTATGTCGAACAAATTAGTCGTTTCCCCGTCATGTCCTGGAGCTGATGAAGTGTCATGAATCGACCTCTTTTTTCGACCGTAAGATTTTCTAATAATTCCTGCAGTTTATGAAAATTGGAGATCGCTTGGTGGCCACGGAACATGGCCGAGATATCAATATCCAACAGTTCCTCCAAAAAACCTTTGCGACACAATTTGACCATCAACTCTACGGGCGAAAAACCAAGAATGTAAAGATAACTTATGACGGCGCCAATAGACGTTCCGATAAATGTGTCTGCACCCTTTAATAAATCACGGTCGTGCAAACACTGAAGTCCGCCCAGGATCGAGATACCTCGAACGGCCCCCCCGGATAAGACCACCGTCCGAATATTCAATTCCATGTCGACATGTTCAACGACATGTTTGATGATATGATCAACGATATGTTCAACGATATGTTGAACTTCTTCCTCCCTCTTCTCATGAATGTCTTTCTGTTTTTCTGCTGTTTTTTCGTGTATATGTTGTTGTTGATTATGCATTTTGTTTATCTTGTGAATCAAGGAATCAAATATTTAAATTTACTTGATGATATCAAATTCAAACGTGGCGCTGACCTGGGCTTCATTGGTTTGGCTGACGAGGGTTACGACAAAGGCGTGAAAATCTTGTTGTTTGGCTTTATAGGATTGGATTATGTTGTTGTTGATATACGTTTGGTTAAAAACAAGGGGGGTTCCATTGGGAAGGAGGAGAGAGAAGGATAAGTATCCAATGTTGGACCATTTCACGATATTGAATTGGGTGGTGCGGATGACGATATAACTGGAGATGAACTGGTTTCGAGGATTTCCAATATGGCAAACAAAGGCGCACCGTGTCGTGTTCGGATTGTTGGAGTACAAGACATTGGTGCTCTGGGTAATACTGTTGGTATTGTAGAGCTGAAGGAGAAGGTACGGAAAAAACGCAGGAAGTTCGTTGATTCCTTGGACCTGTTGATTCGGGATAGCCACGGAAACGAGACGGATACGATAGCACACACCTTGCTGGAAACCGATGGAACTTGTCTGGATGCCCACGAGTTGAGGACTGTACGTGACACATTCGAACCATGTCCATTTCGGAACATAAGTCCCCGTGTATTCGCCCAGGTCAAGAAACGCATATTCCGATGGCATGTCTGGAGAGGAAGGATCACGATAAGAGTAGTACACACCGGTGTATTTGGCCACGGACGCGTAATAATCCAGGTTCACCTGTAAGGGTACATATATGTAGAATGGTTTTGTGGCCGCAAGATACTCGATCCGGTGACCATCATTCACAAGGATCGGAACTCCAATGTTGCTGACCGTCTTTATGGTTAATGTTGCGACGGAGGTGGGTTTACTTGAATTATAAATGTCAAAAACATCCCCCGGTGCATAAACATAGGTACCGTCCCCTCGGTTTGCCCACGACCATGTCAGAATCGCACCCGTCGATTTATCCACCATACGAACAAGAATCTGAGTCTTGAGTTGGGTACCGTCGTCTGTATTCAGATAGTAAATGGTATCGGGAGTGTACCCTTCTCCTGCGTCGGATAATTCGGCGTCCAGAGGGATATTTTTCAAGGAGGCGCTATCTTGTGTCTGTACCGTAAACACATTATTGTTCTGTCTGAGCTGGTATAAATCATTCATACCCCATGCGAGAGGAAGACTCGAGGTGGTGATATCATTGAGCGTGGCCGATCGCGTATACGTCTCGACAGAACTTATCGAGGTCACCCAGTTTTTTGTAATGTTCTGAACATACAAGGCGGCAGTGGGAGATCCACTCAACGCGATCGCACTATAATAGTTAAATTCAGTGGCATTCAAAAAACTGTTGAGGCCCAAGAGCACCAAATTTTTGGGGATTCCACCGTACTGAACATTCGTGGGTACCTTTGGATCAGGTACGGGGGAACACCTGGAAGGGGGTGGCATTGGACCACCACCCGAACCAGAAGGAGGACCACCACCACCTCCGGTAGACCCAGAACCATGAACCTCACCCATTGGATTGATGATAAAGTAGTTATAATAGGAATCGGTGGGGCTGATGTTATCAAAATTATAGACATACGTGGACAGAAAATCCGATTCAAAACCGGTTTGTACGACCACCGTATTGGTAGAAGGAATGTAGGAACTGATCGTGGCGTTCTGGAATACAAAGGTTGACGTTGGATCTCCCGGTATGGGGTTGGTGATGGTCTTGACGTTATTGGCGGTTGTCGTCGTGACGGTCTGAGGCGCAAAAAGCATGAGAATACAGCCAACATAATAATCCACATTCATTGTGGCATCGGCAGTACTCAACTGAATATTTGTCGTGGAAAAATTTTTACTCGACAATCCATAAATACAATTATTGTTAAAATTACACCATGACGCCGCCGTACCCATGGTAGACGACCCTGCTCCCCAAATGTACTGCAACTGCAAGGTCGCATTGTTCTGCGTGGACCTATAGGGCCACGAAAAGGCAGTGATGATAGGATTATCCAAAGTATAGGATGTATTCCCCCCCAGGGGAATATTGGAATTCTGTGTCGGATTAATAATCAACTCAAAAGAGGTCGGACCTGAACTCGACGCCTCAAAAGGATTCCGGTACTTGGAATTAAGATTGAGTATAAATTTGCTCATGCCTTTTTATCTTTTTTATGTGGATGTATATATTTTTAAAATTTTGATATACTCTTTGATTTTTAGATAAATCTAATTGGTGTTCAATCCAAATATTTAAATTAAAAATCTTATATATTTAAATCTATGTAAATCAATCATGTCAATGTTCACGTTCCAAGTATGTATGTTTTAGTTTTATAGTTTTATAGTTTTATAGTTTTATAGTTTTATAGTTTTATAGTTTTATAGTTTTATAGTTTTACGAATATAACTTTACATGTAGACAGTGTCTTGTGTGTAACTGTAACAAGTAACACACAGACATGATATTATTTTTTTTATATAATATTTATTTGGGTTACTATTAAAATATTAAAAAGTTTCGCCAAATATTTAAATTAATAAATCATTAAAAAAAATAAATAGAGGAACCAATGAGTTCTATCACAGGACCTACAGGTGTTACAGGACCGACGGGTGTTACCGGAAGAACAGGACCGACGGGACCGACGGGTGTTACCGGAAGAACGGGACCGACGGGGCCGACGGGTGTTACCGGAAGAACGGGACCGACGGGACCGACGGGACCGACGGGTGTTACCGGAAGAACGGGACCGACGGGTGTTACCGGAAGAACAGGACCGACGGGAGTTCAGGGTTCTCAGGGCTATCAGGGATTTACGGGTGTTACAGGAGGTATAGGACCCTCTGGGGATACAGGACCCTCTGGGGATACAGGACCCTCTGGGGATACAGGACCTATTGGACCGACAGGTATGACGGGACCAACAGGACCTTCTGGACCGACGGGAAGAACGGGGTCCACTGGAAGAACAGGGCCAACAGGGCCAACGGGAAGAACCGGGTCCACTGGGCCGGTAGGTGCAACTGGTGTAATGGGAGATACAGGACCCTCTGGGGATACAGGACCCTCTGGGGATACAGGACCCTCTGGGGATACAGGACCTATTGGACCGACAGGTATGACGGGACCAACAGGACCTTC
>Ga0214921_10003282_pt1 | contig 24984 bp, 24 predicted proteins | sample LL1505_MetaG_FD_177992 | JGI IMG/M metagenome (GOLD analysis project Ga0214921, IMG submission 177992) | Freshwater microbial communities from Lake Lanier, Atlanta, Georgia, United States - LL-1505 | ecosystem: Environmental > Aquatic > Freshwater > Lake | place: USA: Georgia | collected...
CAATTCCGTGACATTGTCGTAATGCTCTTTCGGGATTACCAGAATGTGAGTCGGCGCTTTTGGATCAATATCAGTGAAGGCGAGCGCAAGGTCGGTTTCGAACACCACATTGGCTGGGATGTCGCCAACAACTATTTTGCAAAATAGGCAATCACTCATGGGTATAAGTCTGTCACTCACTGGCTGAAATTTCCCAGCGTTTAGTAGCAGACATGAGCACGCCAAGTGCGACTCCACCGGCGGTAGATGTGCGCATCACGGAGGTGCCCATACGCACTGCTCGGGCGCCAGCCTGCGTGAATATGCTTAATTCCTCAGCGGAAATTCCCCCCTCAGGCCCAACAACAATCACGACCGATCCGTTAAGCGCAACATTTACATCAGATATTGAATCCTGAGCCGACTCATGTAACACCAAGGCAAGATCAGCTGCTGCTAAAAGTTGGGCAACCTGGGCTGTTGAATGCAGCGCCGAAACTTTTGGAATCCAAGCCCGCCTCGCCTGCTTAGATGCTTCCCGAACAATTCGCTGCCACTTGAGTAGCCCTTTTCCGGTGGCATCCCATTTTGCGATGCTATGCGCGGCAGACCACGGTGCAATCTCATCAGCGCCGACTTCGGTAAGTATTTCTAGAGCAAGATCACTTCGATCACCTTTAGCTAATGCTTGAACGACAGTGAAGTGAACATCTGGTTCCGGTTCAGTTGTAACTGATGCAATTTTTGCTTCCAAAGATTTTTTACCAACAGAAACTACTTCGCAAACTGCGCGACACCCATTGCCATCAGTAAGTTCAATTTTTTCGCCTACCCGGATACGACGAACCGATACCGCATGATGACCTTCATCGCCATCGAGTACAACTGTCTGTGTTGACTGCAAATCCGCTGAAGAGATAAAAACTGGAAGAGTCATCGGCCAGTGAAAGCATCTTTGATTTTGCCGAAGATCCCGCCAACATTCTCATGTAAATTCGCTTCCGGCTTTTCTTCATCACGCAAGGTTGCAAGTTGGCGCAATAATTCTTCTTGCTCTTGCGTAAGTGCAGTTGGAGTTTGTACAGCGAGGTGTACTTGTAGTTCACCTCGGCCATTGCGACCCAGACGCGGCATGCCATGACCAGCCAGAGTAATAGTGGTGCCACTTTGCGTACCAGCTTTGATGTTCACGCTTACTGGACCATCAAGAGTTTCAACATCCAAAGTTGCGCCTAGCGCAGCAGCCGTCATTGGCAGCGGTAGCGTGGCATGAAGTTGGTCGCCTCTGCGCTGGAAAATAGGGTGCGCTTTCTCAACAAACTCAACATACAAATCGCCTTTTGGTCCGCCCCCTGGACCGACTTCACCTTGTCCAGTCATTTGCATGCGCGAACCATCTTCGACACCAGGTGGTATCTGAATAGTGATATTTACTCGCGTGCGAACTCGACCATCGCCAACACATTCCAAACATGGATGCGGCAACAAGTTACCAAAACCGTTGCACTGCGGGCAGCGATGTGCGGTCATTACCTGACCGATAAACGAACGCTGAACTTGTTGCACCTGGCCAGCGCCGCGACACATTGAACAATCGACTAAAGAGGTATTTGCTGCGGTTCCTGCGCCTTTACAAACTCCACAGGTAATTGCGGTGTCGATACTTAAATCCCTAGTTCCACCAAATGCTGCATCTTCAAGCGTGATGTTTACGCGAATCAAGGCATCTTGTCCGCGCCGACGACGTGGGACAGGTCCGCGTTGGCCACCGCCGCCAAAGAATGCGTCAACGATATCGCCGAAGCCAAAACCGGCGGCTGCGTTGAAACCGCCACCACTAAATGGGTCGCCACCCAAATCATATGTCTGTCGTTTTTCAGCGTCTGATAGCACTTCATAGGCCGTTGAGATTTCTTTAAATCGTTCTTCCGCCGATGGATCCGGATTGACATCAGGATGTAACTCGCGGGCTAGCTTGCGGTAGGCACGTTTTATTTCTTCTGCCGTCGCATCACGCGATACCCCAAGCGCTGTGTAATGATCAGCCACCAGTTTGCTCCCTCAAGATTTGCCCGACATACAAGGCAACTGATTGCACCGCTGCCATTGAGCCTGGATAGTCCATGCGAGTTGGTCCAACTACGCCAAGATGCGCGATAGCCTGATCCCCGCTTCCATAGCCAGCACTTACCACTGATGCGGTGCGAAGTTCCTGCACCGGATTTTCATGACCAATGTGCACCATCAAAGACTCGGGTGAAGCTGCGGTTTCAAAGAGTTTGAGCAGCACAACTTGCTCTTCTAAAGCTTCAAGTACAGATGCTGTACCACTGCCAAAATCATGACTTCCACGAGCCAGATTTGCGGTGCCACTGATCATGACGCGCTCGTCATGCTTTGCAACAACCGATTCGAGTAAGGTCACGGCAACACAAGTTATTACTGGACGAACACTGACATCAAACCGGTCACCAAAACCAAGCAATAAGTCTGGAACTTCAGTAAAGAGCTTTCCAACCAATGTGGCATTTAATCCAAGACGAATATCGCTGAGTGCCTGTTCGCTGATTGCAGCCGGAATTTCAAAACTGCGCTGTTCAATGCGCCCAGTATCGGCAATGACTACCAATAACAGTCGGCTCGGCGAAGTTGCAATCAGTTCAATGTGACGCACCGAACTACGACCAAGAGATGGATACTGAACCAAAGCAACTTGTTTGGTTAAGTTAGCGAGCAGTCGAACCGTGCGCGCCATCACATCGTCCAAATCAACTGATGCATCTAAAAACGACTCGATAGCCCGACGCTCAGCGCTAGATAGCGGCTTAACCGAAGACAAACGATCAACAAATAATCGATAGCCCTTATCGGTTGGCACGCGCCCTGCGCTGGTATGCGGTGCGCTTATGTAGCCCTCTTCTTCAAGGGCAGCCATGTCGTTACGAATAGTTGCTGATGAGACTCCCAGACCATGTCGGTCCACAATGACTTTTGACCCAACAGGTTCGTTAGTTTGTACATAGTCTTCGACGATGGCGCGTAAAACTGCGAGTTTACGGTCCTCCATGTGCGACTCCTAGCACTCTTAACTACTGAGTGCCAGTCTACCGCCGATTAATCCCACAGGCGCGCGACTAAACCATCGGCTAAAAGACGTCCTTTGAACGTAAGAACCGCCAACCCGTTGGAAAACTGGGCAGGTTCAAGCAGCCCATCGCTTAGCGCCAAATCGGCTTGCTCTAGCGCCGCGGGCGAAAGATCAGAAAGCGCCAAACCACTTCGCAACCGCAGGGCCAACATGATGTTTTCGTGCGCAACATCGAGTTTGCTGAGCTGCTCGCTATCGGCCACAGGCAGTTCGCTGGTATCAACAAGTGCGGCCCAGGCTGCTGGGTGTTTCACATTCCACTGTCGCAAGCCATCGAAGTGCGCATGCGCGCCTGGTCCGATGCCAAGCCAATCCTGATTGCGCCAGTAAGCAATGTTATGGCGACACTCCCCACCAGGTAGTGACCAGTTACTAACCTCGTACCAAGTCATGCCCATCTGAGTAAGTGCATCATCGATCATTTCGTATCGCGCGGCTGCTACATCATCACTTGGCGCAGGCAGTTCGCCGCGTTTAATGGTTGCAGCCAAACGTGTTCCTGGTTCAACAATCAATGAGTACGCACTTACATGATCTACGGGAGCCGACGCAACTTCATCAAGCGTCAACTGCAAATCTTCATCGGTCTCACGCGGAGATCCGTAAATCAAATCAACGCTTACATGCGCAAAACCAACTTCTTTGGCCCACTGCACGGCTTGCCAAGTTCGGCCAGCAGTATGGGTACGATCTAGAACCTGCAAAACCCGTTGACTACTCGATTGATGTCCGAAAGAAATTCGGGTAAAACCACCAGCACGCAGTGTTTCTAAATACTCTTTATCAACCGAATCTGGGTTAGCTTCAGTCGTGACTTCACAGTCATGCGCTAAACCATAAGTTCGATCTAACTCGGCCAGAATCAGAGTTAAATCTTGGGCGGGCAGCAATGTTGGTGTTCCGCCACCAAAGAAAATGGTTTCCAGCGGTTGCACGAAATCAGATTTAACTTGCGCCGTTAATTGGATTTCACTAACAACTCGTTTGGCGTAAGAATTCACTGAAACTGAAGTTCCATCGCGTTGCAACTCGCTTGCGGTGTAAGTGTTGAAGTCGCAGTAGCCGCATCGCGAACCGCAAAATGGCACATGAACATAAGCGCCAAGTGACCGATTAGTCATTGCTATTTCGATTTATCTTTCGCAGCCGAATCATCGGTGGACAATGCAGCGATGAATGCTTCTTGTGGAACCTCAACCCGGCCCACCATCTTCATGCGCTTCTTACCTTCCTTCTGCTTTTCCAGAAGTTTGCGCTTACGCGAAATATCGCCACCGTAGCATTTAGCCAGAACATCTTTGCGCATAGCGCGAATTGTTTCTCGAGCTATCACTCGCGCTCCGATAGCAGCCTGAATTGGAACTTCATACTGTTGGCGTGGAATCAAGTCTTTTAGTTTGCTGGCCATCATTACGCCATACGCATATGCCTTGTCTTTGTGCACAATCGCACTGAATGCATCCACTGGATCGCCATGCAACAGGATGTCGACCTTAACTAGATCAGCCACTTGATCGCCTGTGGTTTCATAATCAAGCGATGCAAAGCCACGAGTACGCGATTTCAGTTGATCAAAGAAATCAAAAACAATTTCGGCAAGCGGCAAGGTGTACCGCATCTCAACCCGGTCTTCAGACAAATAGTCCATGCCTAGAAGGGTTCCGCGGCGCTGCTGACACAATTCCATTACCGTGCCGACAAACTCACTGGGCGACAAAATAGTGGCACGCACAACAGGCTCTTGTACTTCGGCAATCTTGCCACCTGGGAATTCACTTGGGTTGGTAACCACATGCTTGGTACCGTCGTCCATTGTTACTTCGTAAATAACGTTCGGAGCTGTTGAAATCAACTCGAGGTTAAACTCGCGCTCTAACCGCTCGCGCACAATCTCAAGGTGCAAAAGGCCCAAGAACCCACACCGAAAACCGAAGCCCAATGCCACGGAAGTTTCAGGCTCGTAAACCAGTGCTGCATCATTAAGTTTGAGCTTGTCTAGCGCGTCACGAAGTAACGGATAGTCCGAACCATCAAGTGGATACAACCCCGAGAAAACCATTGGCTTTGGATCACGGTAGCCACCAAGTGAAGTTTGCGCAGGCCGCGCTGCCAAAGTTACGGTGTCACCAACGCGAGACTGGCGCACATCTTTAACACCAGTGATCAAGTAGCCAACCTCACCAACGCCAAGTGCTTCAGTAGCGACTGGTTCTGGCGAAATCACGCCAACTTCCAATGTCTCGTGTGTTTCGCCGGTACTCATCATTTTGATTTTGTCGCGCAATGGAATACGTCCATCAATAACACGCACGTAGGTTACAACGCCACGGTAAGTGTCGTAAACCGAATCAAAAATTAGTGCGCGAGCAGGAGCCTGGGCATCGCCAACTGGAGCAGGTATTAGTTTTACAACTTCGTTTAGTAGTTCCGTAACACCTTCGCCAGTTTTAGCACTGACTTTCAAAACATCATCGGGACTGCAACCGATGATATGTGCTAGTTCGGCCGCATACTTTTCTGGTTGCGCAGCCGGCAAATCAATCTTGTTCAAAACCGGAATGATGACCAGATTATTTTCTATCGCAAGATATAAGTTCGCTAATGTTTGCGCTTCAATACCTTGCGCAGCATCAACCAAAAGAATTGCGCCTTCACACGCGGCAAGCGATCGACTTACTTCATATGTAAAGTCAACGTGGCCGGGAGTATCAATCAAGTTCAAAACATATTGTTCGTTGTCATCAGCTTTGAATGGCAATCGAACCGCTTGACTCTTAATCGTGATTCCGCGTTCGCGTTCAATGTCCATTCGGTCGAGATACTGCGCACGCATATTTCGCGCCTCAACAACTCCAGTGATCTGCAACATGCGATCTGCCAAGGTTGATTTGCCGTGGTCAATATGGGCGATGATGCAGAAATTACGAATAATGGCAGGATCGGTGGCCCCTGGTTTAGGTGTAGCCGGTGCCATGTGTGTCCTTCGTCTTGCGTTATCTGCATTAATTCGGGTGCAGGGTGAATGTAGGAAAATCGCGGATTACCGCCCCTATATTCGCACATTAGCGCCTAATTTGAGCAAACGGTGCTCTGACAGGTACTCTAGAGGCTGCACATCGGTCCACCGACCGTGGTACAAAACGAAAGAGGCAAACCAAGTGGCCAACATTAAGTCGCAAAAGAAGCGTATCCTGCAGAATGCTGCTGCCCAAGAACGTAACAAGGCAGTTCGTAGCGCACTAAAGACAAAGGTACGTCGCTTCCGCGAGGCTGTTGCTGCTGGTGACACCGCTAAAGCAACCGCGGCTCTTGCAGATGCAACACGCGCGCTTGATAAAGCTGCCTCAAAGGGTGTAATTCATAAGAACCAAGCAGCAAACCGCAAGTCTGCTTTGGCTTCTTCTTTCAACAAGGCTTAATCCTGTCGCGGCGGTCTCATCGCCAAAACATTCTTCTCAATTTCGTAAAGTGTTTGCGCGCGCTCCAAACTAACTCCGCCAGAAATTCCTGGCTCATAAGCCGTGCCTTTACTCGCTCGATCAGCTAGTGCTAGCAACCGGGTCGCTCTAGCCAAGTCATCTGGAAACCAGAGTTTCTTTTGTGCGCGCAAGAATCGCAATCTAAATGGATGTACGCCAACATAAGACGCCAACTCAGAATCACTCATTCCAGGTGCGGCGCTAGCAAAACGAACCAGTGTACGTAAACCTTTAGCCATCGCCGAAATGATTGCCGGTGACGCCGAACTATCTTGTTCGATTGCCCAACGGAACTGTTCAAGAACTTCTTTGGGTTTTGCATTCCACATAGCATCGCTCACATCCCAACCTTTGATGTCAGACATGCCTGAGTAGTACTGGGCCACGGCTGCCGCGTCGATTGGATCGGTCTCAATATCTACACATAACTGCGAAATTGCAGAAAGTAACTCACTCAAATTAGGGCCCACCGACTCGCGAAGCGCTTCAATGGCTTCAACAGTAGTGCGACGTTTGTGCTTATTGAATTCGGCTACCAACGCGGCATCCAATTTGTCGTTTTTAAGTTCACCGCAATCGGCTTCAAGTACGCCAGTCTTACGCACGGTCTCTAAGAACTTTTTGCCTTTAACTCCCCCAGGATGACAAAGAACTAGCATCAAATGTTCGGGCACATTAGTAACCGCCTGAAGTAGCGGCTCAAATGAATCTTCAGTAATTTCTGAAATGTTTTGAATCACAAGTAATGTGAACTCGCCAAATAGCGAGGGCGAAAGGGCTTGGACTAAATCACTGGTTTGGTTCTCGAGTTCGCCAAGGTCAATTTCGATTTTTAAATATTGAGGATCGTGAGCCGCGGCATTGGCGCTCATACGCGAAATAACCTGTTGGACCAGCGCAGACTCTTTTCCAACAGCCAAAACCACGCGGGTTTCATCTACCGGATTCTTTTTCGCCACAGTAAGAGTATGCCTCAACGCGATGTCATAACCTGCAGCCTCCCGTCTGATTCCACAATTGCTAGATTGCCCGAACGGTCAGTGCGATAAATCTTGGTGCCAAGAAGTTGATAAAGCGCAAGCGTTTCAGCAGCCGGATGCCCATAGCCATTATTTTTGCCAACTGAGATGAACGCGATGTTTGGGGCAAGCTCTTGGGCAAATTGCCCATCTTGATTTCGCGAACCGTGATGCGCCAGCTTGAGAACTTCAACCTGTGGCAAGTGGTAACTCTGAGTGATTGCTTTCTGTGCTGGAGCTTCGACATCACCAGCTAACAAAAATGTGTGTCCCTTAATAGTGACCAGTAAAACAATGCTGGCATTATTTGCATCACTTCCTTGCCCGCGAATTAACTTCGCCGGCCACAAACATTGAATGTCCACTGGGCCTATCACCAGATGCTCACCTGCAGTCAGAACCTGGGCATTTCGCGATTTACTTGCCAGCAAACTCGCAACAAAATTGGCGGTTAACGGTGGTTCAGTCAGCGAAGTAACTCGAATCATTGCAACTTTTCGCCCGCGAAATATCGCATCTAACCCAGCAACATGATCCGCATGGAAATGAGTCAGTACAAGTAGCGGGATTGCCTTGATGTGCAATCCCGTCAGGCACTTATCGAGCAAAATCGGATCTGGCCCCGCATCCACAACTATCGCCTGATGATTACCCAGATTTATGACCGTTGCATCACCTTGCCCTACATCGCATGAAACAATGAGCCAGTTGTTTGGTGGCCACATCCGCAACTGGACAACTGGATGAATCCACATCGAACTAATCGCCAATACCGCAGTTACTGCAAACATTGATTTTTGGTTGGCGTTGAATCTATTCCAACGGGTAAAGCTAAAAATTACCGCCACTAAAAAAATGGTGGCTAAAACTGTGCCCAGTAAGCCACTGGGCACAGGCACAACCAAGAATGTTGCTGAACTCGCAATGCGTGCGATTGCCCCGATTGCCAAAGCAGGAACGGCCACCAACCAAGCCACAACTTGGGCAACAGGCACACTAAATACCGCCACCGAGGTAAGGATTAGACCCAAAACCATGGTCACAGAAGCCAGCGGAACAGCAAGTAAGTTAGCCGGTATCGCTGCCAACGAGAAAGTTGCGCCTAACTGCAACAAGATTGGCAGCACTGCGCATTGCGCACACAAAGTTACGACCAGCCCGTCGACTAACCAGCCAGGAATTACTTTCGGTAAGCGGGACGCTAAAACATTTTGCATTTTTCCCGAACCAACCAAAAGCCCGCCTGTGGCAAAAACAGAAAGTGCAAACCCATATGTTGCCGAAATCAATGGATCGGTTATTACTAAAACAATGACCGCTACCCCGAGTGCATTGATTGCATCAGTTTTTCTTCTACCTAAAATGCCGAGCAACAGCACTAGCCCCATGGCACTTGCTCTTAAAACACTAGGTTGTGGTCGCACCACGACCACGAAAGCAGCCAGCACCAGCACAGCCCCCGTTACTTGCACTTTGCGCGAAGCGTGTGCCAAGGCTGCGAACACTAAGGCCAACAAAATAGTTACGTTTGCGCCCGATACTGCCACCAAATGCGTAAGACCAGCTGTGCGCATTGCGGTTACCAACTCAGGCGGAACCGCGCGAGTATCGCCCAGTGCTAGGCCAGGCACCAGCGCCCTGGCATCTCTGGGCGTTCGGGCAAGTGCTTGAACAAGTCGCTGGCGAAGGTTACTGGCTAGCCACTGATACCTCGGCGGCCCAGCTCTAATTCGTGGACTAGTTAGCGCGGTTAAATAAGCGGCAAGCGGTGTACCTGGTCGGACAGGATCGAGCCGACCAGTTGCGGCAATCTTTGTCCCTGGCGTTAGTCGCAAATATTGCTGAACATATCTGGTAGTAAAAAGTTGAACAGGAAGGTTGATTCTTAAATGTGCCCCAGGGCTTGATATTGAGTCCAGCCGAATCCGAACACTTACCCGCTTTGAATTGTCCCAAGTCAGTTTGTCTTGCTGCGCCAATACCGTCGGGTCGCCAATAACGGTTGCCGTGAAATCAATAATTGAATGACGCTGCGCCTGGATAACTAATGGACTTTGGGTCATCGGCAAAATACGGGTTAGGGCGAGAGCCACACCTAATGCTGAACCAACCAACATAACGCTTGTAATCGCTGAATATGAAACTCGATTGCGCTTGTGCCACCAAATGTTGCCCAATGCCGTGAGTACGAACATTGTCAGCCACAAAATTAATGCGCTGGCATTTCGCTGGAACCCCACGATAACCGTTATGGCGCTTGATAACCAGATTGCGCTGGCTAACGGGATAAAACGCGCATCAACTATTCGAAGTCCCGACATTACAACGTTACATAGCTGGATAAGTTGGCAAATACTTTTGGACCGATACCAGGCACACTTTGTAAATCATCAATACTGGTAAACATTCCATGCTGGGTCCGCCAGCTGAGGATGCGATTTGCTAAAACTGGACCAACTCCGGGCAGTGATTCGAATTCAGATTGAGTCGCACTATTAAGGCTTACTCGATTGTTCGCCTCGGCTGGTCCCTGATTGTTGCTTTCGCCATTTGATCCACCATTAGTGGCTTGCCCCACGAATAAAAGTTGGCCATCTGAAAGTCGGGCCGCCAAATTCACTGTTCCCTTGGGCACCCCCGGCAATGTACCGCCCGCGGCTGCAATTGCATCAGCTACTCGAGAATTACTGGGCAAGGTGCGCAAGCCGGGATTTCGAACTTTACCTTCAACATCTACAACTAAGTTGGTGGCGCTAGATGCAACGGGCGTGACATTTATCGGTGTTCCACTTGAAATGATTTGTGGAGTTACCTGCATCTGCGGGCGACTTAGCCAGACAAATAGGGCCGTAACTGCAATTGCAACGATCATTAGCTTGGCTAAGGTGCGCCGCGTAGTTGTAGAAGTTGAAAATGTGTACGAGGCAGGCACATATTCGGCCTCATTGTCGGGGCGCGCAGCCCACAAAGCGCGAATACGTTCCTCAACTGTTGGCATCTGGGCAGATTAAAACACTGGGAAAGAACCGAACCGTTTAGCTTGCCTCATTGTGCACAGATTTCAAGTGTGCATTACCTAAATTGATCTTGGGTTAGGAATTTGGACTAATAACCAGCGCAACTGCTCCGGGCCCTAAGTGGGCACCAACCACTGCTCCAGCAGGGATCACTGGAATTTCGCCGGCGCCAAACTTCTGCGAAATCTGTGCGGCAATTTTTTCCGCCTTATCTTGCGCTGCTACATGCATAATTGCTAAATCACTTGCACCAGCGGCATTATTTTGTGCGATTTCTGCAAGGCGGCCAAGCGCCTTTTGTGAATTTCGCACTAATTCTCGTTGCACAATAAATCCATCCACAACAGTTAGCAATGGTTTTAATGAAAGCGCCGTACCGATGCGTGATTGCAAAGCACTGATACGGCCACCGCGTTTTAAGTATTCCAAAGTGTCCACATAAAAAATAATTAATGACTGCTCGCACCGATTACGAATGTAGTCTTCGACATCATCAACAGCGCCACCACTTCGCGCAAGTTTTACTCCCCCGATAAGCGGATATCCCATCGCCAGTGCAACAGTGCGAGAATCGATTACTCGCACCGGTAGATCTGACTTTGCTACGGCCAACAAAGCCGACTCGTAAGTGCCAGATAGTTCAGAAGATAAATGCACACTAATTATTTCGTCGTACCCGCGATTAAGTACCCGCTGATATGCAGCAATGAATTCTGCCGAACTTGGCCTTGATGTGGTAACCGCTTTGCCTTGCTTCAGCGCCTGTGTGACCACCTCAGTGGTGATTTCACTGCCTTCGTCGTAGGCTTTGCCGTCAATCACAACCTGAACGGGTACAACTTCAATATCAAACTCAGCCCGAATTTTTTCAGGCAAGTAGGCAGTCGAATCGGTGACGAAACCTATTTTCATTTGCAATTAGCCAAGTACGATGTTGACGATTTTCGGCGGGCGAACAATTACAACTTTTGGCTCTCGGCCTGCGATTTCTGCTATTACGTTTTCTTGAGACATCGCGAGTTCGCGCAAATCGGATTCAGAAATTGTCGGCGATACCTGTAGACGTTTGCGAATCTTGCCATTCACCTGCACCACGCATTCAGTTTCATCCTCAACTAGAAGCGCTGGGTCAGCAACTGGCCACGGAGCAAGAGCAACAGAAGGCTCGTAGCCCATGCGTGCCCACATTTCTTCAGCTGTGTACGGCGCAACTAGTGATAGCAAAATTGCAACAGTACGTGTGGCTTCACGCACAGCAGCATCAGATGGTCCGCAACCTGAATCAATTGCTTTACGAGTTGCATTAACTAATTCCATGGCGCGAGCCACAACAACGTTGAAGCGATGGCTTTCTAGAGCTAGTTCACTATCGGCAATTGCTTTGTGCGTAACTTTGCGCAAAGCCAAGTCACCTGTGGCGAAATCAACATCTACCGCGCTACTTACGTCGCCAGATAGGCGCCATGCTCGAGCCAAAAACTTCTTTGCCCCACCTGGTGAGACATCGGACCAGTCGATGTCGTCCTCTGGCGGGCCAGCAAACACCATGGTGAGTCGCACAGCGTCAACACCGTGGGCATCTAGTTCATCTGACAGTCGCACCAGGTTGCCACGACTCTTACTCATTGCCGAACCATCCATTACGACCATGCCCTGATTCAGCAATCGCGTGAATGGTTCTTTGAAGTCCACTAGGCCCATATCGAACATCACTTTGGTGAAGAAGCGACTGTAGAGCAAGTGCAAAATTGCGTGGGTTACGCCACCAACATACTGATCAACTGGAAGCCAACGATTTGCTTCTTCTCGCTCAAACGGAGCAGTTTCCAACTGTGGATTCAAGTAGCGCAAGTAGTACCAAGACGAGTCCACAAATGTGTCCATGGTGTCAGAATCACGACGAGCCTGGGCACCACACTTTGGGCAAGGAACATTAGCCCATGCATCTGCAGCGCCAAGTGGTGATTCCCCCTTGGGTGAAAGGTCAAGCCCAGCGGCATCGGGCAGAACAACAGGTAACTGAGATTCTGGAACCGGTACTTCACCGCAATCTGGGCAATGAACGATTGGAATTGGTGTACCCCAATAGCGCTGACGACTGATGAGCCAGTCGCGCAAGCGGTAATTGGTTGCTGACTTTCCACGATTTTCTGATTGGAGAATATCGATCATTTTCGAGATAGCCTCAGCCTTGCCCAGACCATCCAGTGGTCCCGAGTTCACATGTGCGCCGTCATCGGCGGTAGCAACACCAGTTTCTGCCGGATCAGTTTCAGATGCCACAACAACTCGCACGGGCAAATTAAAAGTACGAGCAAAATCAAGATCGCGCTGATCGTGCGCTGGCACGGCCATAACCGCGCCAGTGCCGTAATCGGCCAAAACATAATCACTAGCCCAAATGGGTAACCGCTCGCCATTAACAGGGTTGATTGCGTACCGATTCAGGAATACGCCAGTTTTTGGTCGATCGGTAGCTAAGCGATCCATCTCACTAGTGGACTTGACCTGATTTAGATAGGTATTGAATTCAGCTTCGCTTTCGGTACCTGCAGCAAGGCTGGCAGCCAAATCTGAATCAACAGCGACTACGAAAAATGTTGCGCCAAAAAGTGTGTCTGGTCGGGTTGTGTAAACCACTACTGGCTCGTCACGACCTTCGATGTCGAAACTAACTTCAGCTCCTGTCGAGCGGCCAATCCAGTTGCGTTGCATCAGCAAAACTTTTTCTGGCCAATTGCCTTCAAGTTCGGACATGTCTTCGAGCAAACGATCTGCATAATCAGTGATCTTGAAATACCACTGGTTCAACTTTTTCTTGGTTACTAGCGAATCACAACGTTCACATTGCCCACCGACAACTTGCTCGTTAGCCAATACGGTCTGACACGAAGGACACCAGTTAACTGCCGAGTTCTTGCGGTAGGCCAAACCACGTTCGTACATCTGCAGGAACAGCCACTGATTCCATTTGTAATACTCGGGGTCGCACGTGTTAAGTACTCGGTCCCAGTCGAATGAACAGGCGTAGCGGCGCATAGAAGACTTCTGCATCGCAATATTCTCGTAAGTCCAAGATTTTGGATCTTCGCCACGTTTAATTGCCGCATTTTCCGCTGGCAAGCCAAAGGCATCCCAACCAATTGGATGTAAAACATTGAAACCTTTGTGCACCCAGTAACGGGCAATCACATCGCCGAGTGCATAAGCCTCAGCGTGGCCCATGTGTAAGTCGCCTGAAGGGTAGGGGAACATGTCCAACACATATTTGGTCGGACGAGTATCGTCTCGGCGTCCACTGCGAAACGGCGCTAATTCATCCCAAATTGGCAGCCATTTATCCTGAACAGCATGCACATCATAGAAATTTGGGTCCACAGGCGTTTCACTCATAATCCCCAAGAATACTTGAGCAACAGAGCTCTGGCGAAATGCTAAGGGCTTACGCAAAACTGCGCGTTGATACTGCCTTGGCCAAGGCACTTCTACCCCTAGATCGCTAGCCGCCTGTGATGAAAGAGCCGTAATGTATGGCATGCCAATCCTGCATCACGCCGTCAACGGCTGAGTACTGACACATTGGACTAACCCAAACCCGATTTTTAATCGCGATATTGCCTACTGTGATTGGGTCAAACAAGTTAGGCATTAATCTCCAATGGTTGCGACCATAATGGCTTTAATGGTGTGCATCCGGTTCTCTGCTTGATCAAAGACCACACTTAAATCAGATTCAAAAACTTCGTGGGTAACTTCAAGGCCTTCATGCATTCCGGTCTGGCTCGCGATTTCAAAACCAATTGTGGTCTGTTCATTATGAAACCCTGGAAGGCAGTGCATGAACTTAACCTCAGCTACGCCAGTTTTTGCTAGCGCCTCGCGATTGACTTGGTAAGGCGAAAGTAATTTAACCCTTTCGTTCCAAATTTCTGGCGACTCCCCCATGGAAACCCAAACGTCAGTGTGCACAAACTGTGCCCCAACTAGGGCCTCGTCCATTGATTCAGTCAAAGTTATGCGTGCTCCACTTTTAGCAGCGGCGCTCTGGGCAAGATTGCGAATTTCAGGTGACGGCAACAACTCGGCCGGGCCAGCAATGCGCACATCGCAACCCATAATCGCGCCCATCATCAAAAGTGAATGCCCCATGTTATTTCGAGCATCACCCACATAGGCGAAACTAATGTCGTTTAACTTACGTCCAGAGTGTTCAATCATGGTTTGGAAATCTGCCAGCATCTGTGTTGGATGCCACTCGTCAGTTAAACCGTTGTAAACCGGAACATCAGAATATTGAGCAAGTTCTTCAACCATCTCTTGTGACTTACCCCGAAACTGAATTGCATCGTAATAACGTGATAAAACTCGAGCAGTATCTGCAATTGATTCTTTGTGACCAACCTGCGAAGACTGGCCATCTAGGTACGTTGTGTGCGCCCCTTGATCGAATGCTGCCACTTCAAAAGCGCAGCGGGTTCGTGTTGAGGTTTTTTCAAAAATAAGTGCAATGTTGCGATCTTGCATGTGCTTGATTTCACGCCGTTCACGCTTGGCAGCTTTGAGTTCGATGGCTTGGTCGATTAGATACTGCAATTCATCTGCAGTGAAATCGATTTCCTTCAGAAAATCTCGATTTTTAAGGTTCATTTGCACTCCGGGGAAGTTCGCTAGAAACCTAGCCTACCTAAGTCTTAGCCGTTTGTTGGGAAACCTAAATTCAAGCCACCATGGCTTGGATCTAGCCAGCGACTAGTAACAACCTTGCCTCGAGTGAAGAAATGTACACCTTCTGCGCCATGCGCGTGGGTGTCACCAAACAACGATGCTTTCCAGCCACCGAAAGAGTAGTAAGCCATTGGAACTGGGATTGGTACATTGATTCCAATCATGCCAACTTGCACTTCATGTTGGAACCTTCTGGCGGCTCCACCATCGTTGGTAAATATCGCGGTGCCGTTTCCATAGGGATGGTCGTTCACAAGTTTCAGCGCTTCTTCATAAGTGTCAACTCGAATCACCGCTAGCACTGGGCCGAAAATCTCTTCTTGGTAAATGCTCATGTCAGTTGTCACATTGTCAAACAATGTTGGACCCAGGAAGTATCCGCCGGCCAAAGCATCATCGGAAATTTCAGGCTTTCGACCATCTAGGACGAGCGTGGCTCCAGCTTCAACACCTGCGTCAATGTAGCCACGAACTTTGTCGCGATGTACTGCGCTGATTAGTGGACCCATGTCTGAGTTAGTAACACCAGCGCCGAGAGTAAGCGTGTTCATGCGCGCGGCAATCTTGGCAACAAGTTCGTCAGCTACTGGCCCCACAGCCACTAGCGCAGAGATTGCCATGCAACGCTCCCCTGCAGAACCAAATCCAGCGTTGACTGCGCTGTCGGCAGCTAAGTCAAGGTCTGCATCGGGCAGAACCACCATGTGATTCTTGGCCCCACCAAGTGCCTGCACACGTTTGCCATGAGCCGTACCAGTTTCGTAAATGTATTTTGCAATGGGCGTTGAACCAACGAAACTTATTGCTTTTATATCTGGATGCGTAAGTAGGCGATCAACGGCTTCTTTGTCACCATGAACCACATTAATACACCATCTGGCAATCCTGCTTGTTTCCAAAGTTCACCGATGAAATTAACCACGCTTGGATCTTTTTCACTTGGCTTCACGATTACCGAGTTGCCAGTGGCAATCGCGATTGGGAAAAACCACATTGGCACCATGGCCGGGAAATTAAATGGGGAAATGATGCCGACTACGCCAAGTGGCTGGCGAATGCTGTAAACGTCAACACCCGTTGAAACGCCCTCTGAATACGCACCCTTCATCAGATGCGGAATACCGCAAGCAAACTCAACAGCTTCTTGGCCACGGGCAAGTTCGCCTCGGGCATCATCGAGGGTTTTGCCATGCTCGTCCGTGATTAAAGCAATCACTTCATCTTTACGGGCATTCAAAAGTTCACGGAAGGCAAATAGCACGGCAACGCGCTTTGTTAGCGAAGTTTGCGCCCATGATTTGCCGGCAGTAACAGCAGCCGAGACAGCGATGTCAACGACCTGGGTGCTCGCTAAATCGACTGTGCCAGTTTGCTGACCAGTTGCTGGGTTGAAAACTGGACCTGTTCGGTCAACCGGACCGGCATAAAGCTTGCCATCTATCCAGTGGGTAATGCGATTACTCATTTATCGCTCCTATTCCCTACCTTGGTGGAGCTGAGGGGATTCGAACCCCTGACCCCCTGCATGCCATGCAGGTGCGCTACCAGCTGCGCCACAGCCCCCGGCTACCCAATGCTACCGCAGAACTATTTAACCCGGCGAACCGCTAGCGGTCGTCACCCATTACAGGTTCAGGTAACGACCCAGCGTTGTATTCCGCCAAGCGCCAATGCAATCCATCAGGGCGGGGGATGTTTTCATCGAGTTCGCGTAACACCGACCACTGGGCATTTGCTAGCACACCAAGCGCAGTCCATTGCGGTGGCTCTAACGCCAATAAACGACCCAGTGCGGCGCGTAGTGAACCTCCATGTGATGCAACCACAAGTGTGCCACCATCTGGAACTCGCGCTAAACCTCGAGAAATCGCGCGCATAACCCGCTCGGCAACTTCTAGTCGTGTCTCTCCGCCGCCTGGGCGAACATTAGAGTCACCGCCCCAAGCTGCGTAGTCGTCGGCATAGCGTTGTGACAGTTCACTCTTAGTTAGCCCTTGCCATTCACCTGCGAAAGTTTCACGAAGGTCTTCATCGGTTTCAACTTCTAATTCGGTTAGCCGTGCCAACGCTCGTGCCGTATCTAGTGCGCGAGTTAGATCGCTTGAGATTATGTGAGTCGGTTGTAGTGCCACTAAAGTTTGGGCTGCTCGACGAGCTTGATCGAAACCAACTTCATCAAGCGGCACATCTTCTTGCCCTTGAAATCGGTTAACCAGATTCCATGAGGTTCTCCCATGTCGCCACAGAACTAAAGTGCGCGCGGTCATTGCTAGATCAATTCCAAGGGAATGTGTGGGCAGTCACGCCAAAGCCGCTCAAGGTCGTACAGCGAACGCTCTTCAGCTTGTTGAATGTGCACAACCATGTCGAAGTAATCCAGAAGTACCCAACGGCCACCGCGCTGTCCCTCACGCCTTATTGGCTCTACACCTTGGGCATCGAGCACCTCTTCAATTGCATCGACGATTGCGCCAACTTGGCGTTCATTTTGCGCAGTGCAAATCAGAAATAGGTCTGTGATAACCAGATGTTCGCTCACATCCAACAAAGTGATTTCAGTTGCCTGCTTATCAAAGGCAGCCTGCGCTGCCACCTTGGCAATTGCTAGTGAATGTTCGGTAGCGGTCACTGACTGCTCCCCTTCTGTTGAATGTTCATGAAGTCTTCGCCTAAATCTAGTTGCATCTCGGTACCCGTTGAAATTTGCGATACTACGACAGTATCAAGTTCGGGAAGCGAAAGTGTGTCTGCCAACTTTTGCACAACATCAGCCGGCACGGTATCGGTGACAATGAGATGCGAACGTAGTGATGGTGCCGCGCCACCGCCATCGACAAAGTAAATAGAACCTCGGCTCAGTAGATCACGAGCGATACGCCTTGCTTTTGGCAGCTGGCTGGATACCGAGATGCGATAACGATTGTTATCTGGAACCCATAATGCATCTGGTTGGTCATGAATTAATTTGCTCGCAATGGATCCGGTATTTAGCCAGAGCCATTTATCTTTTGCTGAAGTAGTTAACTGTGAAGGCCAAGTATCCAGGTTCAGAGTTGAAGCCGTTGCCCAGTGGCCACGCGAATTGGTAAAGAAGTACGCAATATCTAGGTGTGCCAAGTTGCTACTTCCTGCTTGCCCGAGTGATGTCAGCTGAGTGTTCAACCTCTGTGGATCCGCCGGCAATGAATCTAGTACGGAAGTTAGCACCGGCCTAAACCGCAAACTTTGTTCAGCGGCAGATTCGCCAGGCTGGCGATAAATCGCATATGCGGCGGCTGTAGCACCATCTAAGTGAGTTTTACCTGCAGGCAAGGTGCGAACTTCTCTTGATTCCGCCGCTGGGAATTTAAGCTTGGCTGGCACATTAACCGTAACTCCCCCAACGCTGTCTAGTAGAGCGCCCAGGCCAATCTCGCTGAGATTTAAAATGCCATCGATTGATAAACCGCCCGACACATTTAAAGCATCGACAAGTTGTCCTGCTGATGCTTGATTACTCGCACTGCGTAAATCCATTAAGCCAAATTCGCGCATGTCCACTACAACATTTGGTTCAATTGCTGCAATTGACCGGTTATTTTTGTTAGCCATTAACAATGCACCAACCACAAACTTGCGCTTGTTATCCGTGACTTCAACAAGCAAATTGTGCACTTGCTTTGCATTAGGCGTTGAGGAAATTTGATTCAAGGCCCCTGGCAGTCGGTATTTTTCTTCCAAATTTTTTGGATTCTGTAAGAGCATCAAGCCAGTCAAAATTGCGATTGCCAGCACTGAGCCGACTAACCACTTTAAAAAACTTGGAATCCTATGCATCAATTAGCCTTGCTCTTGTTGATACATTGCATAATCTTTTATGTACTTGTCCACGGGTTCTGGGACCAAATATTTTGTTGACTTCCCATCTGCATAACGTTGACGCAATGCCGAAGCAGAAATTCGAACCTCAGGCATTTGGACTTCTGTGTAAGTAAAAGACAAGTCTCCAATTTCAATCCCGAGTCTGTTCACAACGACAATTGGTACGAGGGCAACAAACTCTTCCCATCGATGCCAAGTGCTGACGCGCTGCACAACATCTGCACCCACTATCCAATGGAAGTCATCCTGCGGGTTTTCAGTTTTAAGTTGAATAAGAGTATCGATGGCATAGGACGGCCCATCGCGGGTTATTTCAATATCGCTAATTGCAAATCGGTCATCATCAGCGATTGCTAACTGAGTCATGGCAAAGCGCGTACTTGCGGGGCTAATAGTTTGCCCTACTTTTTGCCAGGGCTGCCCAGCTGGGATAAATAGCACCTGATCCAACTGCAAGCTGATGTGTACTTCACTTGCAGCAACTAGGTGACCTATATGGATGGGATCAAAAGTTCCACCCATTACGCCGATTTGGGCCACGGCTTAACGATCTGGATTAAAACGAGTTACAACATAGAGGGCTAGGCTCAAGATGCCAAAGCCAACTAAGCCAAAACCCCACCACGGAAAACTGCTCATAGTTTTAGTCTACTTCTCTAGCTAGGTACGAATATGTCCATCGCCCGTGACGATGTAGGTAGTTGTGGTTAATTCCTGCAATCCCATTGGTCCACGGGCGTGGAGTTTCTGCGTAGAAATGCCAATCTCGGCGCCAAAGCCAAACTCCCCACCGTCAGTAAAGCGGGTTGAGGCATTCACCATTACTGCAGCCGAATCAACCGAACTTGTGAAGTGTCTAATCGCTGACTGTGATTCACTGACAATAGCTTCAGTATGCCCAGTAGACCACTTACGAATATGTGCAATCGCTGCATCAATGTTTGGCACGATAGCAGCAGCTATATCGAGGCTGTAATACTCGTCCGACCAGTCCTTGTCTGTTGCTGGCACAAAATCAATGCTGGCAGCAGCTGAGTAATCGGCAAAAGCCGAGTCACCGTGAATCGTCACGCCCTTTTCTTTAAATGCTGCGAGCAAAACCGGAAGTAGTTTTGGCGCGATCGCTTCGTGAACCAACAGAGTCTCAGCAGTGTTACAAACCGATGTTCGCTGAGTCTTCGCATTGATAACAATTCGAACTGCTTTTTCGATATCTGCCGTTTCATCAATGTAGACATGGCAATTACCGACGCCCGTTTCAATAACTGGAACGGTTGACTGCTCAACAACACTATTAATTAAACCTGCGCCGCCACGTGGAATGATTACGTCCACTAATCCTCTGGCAGTCATTAAGTGCTTTGCAGCTTCGTGTGTTGTACCAGGTGCTAGTTGAATCGCATCCACTGGCACAGCGGATGTTTCTAAAGCGCTTCGCATAACGGCAACTAACTCAACATTTGTGTTGTGTGCTGAGGATGAACCGCGCAAGAGTGCACAGTTGCCGCTCTTGAGCGCCAAGCCAGCCGCATCCACAGTCACATTTGGTCGGGCTTCGTAAATCATGGCAACAACACCCATTGGGACTCGAAGCTGACGGACTTCAAGTCCATTCGGCAATGTGAACCCACGCACAACTTCACCAACAGGATCTGGCAGACCAGCAACGTCGCGTAACCCTTGGGCCACGGCCTCAATGCGTTCGCGGTTAAGTGTTAATCGGTCAATGATTGCCTCATCGGTGCCATTGCTTTTTGCCGCTTCAACATCTTTACTGTTGGCTGCAACAATTACGTCGGTATGCAGTACTAGAGCATTTGCCATCGCAATTAATGCAGCGTCTTTTTCGGCTCGGGATACTGTGCGTAACACGGCAGCCGCATCGCGCGCGCGCTTAGCTGCAGCTAGTACCTCTGTGCGATCGTCAGTCATAGGTCAATTCTCTCTTATTGCTCGCTCTGGTCAATTAAAACGAGGTCGTCGCGATGAATTACTTCACGGTCGTAGCCTTCGCCAAATTCCAAAGAAATCTCGGTTGTTCGTTTCCCAAGTAGTGCTGGTAATTCGGTTGCATCAAAGGAAACAATGCCTCGCGCAAGCGCAACCCCTGATTCATCTACCAAATTCACCGCGTCACCAGCAACGAAATTACCTTCGACCGAAGTGATACCTGCTGGCAATAGCGACATCCGGCGATTAACAACTGCATCTACCGCACCAGCATCTAGAACTAACGAGCCCAGTGATGTTGTTGCATGCAATAACCAAAGTAGCCGAGTAGATAGGCGTTCGGTCGCTGGCGCAAAGTAGGTCCCAATTTCCGCACCAGCCAATGCTTGCTGTGCATTCGAGGTTGCTGTTAACACAACTGGAATTCCTGCGGCTGTTGCAATTTGCGCAGCCTTAACCTTGGTGGCCATTCCGCCAAGACCAACCCCTGCAGTTCCAGTGCCACCGATAGTTACATTTGCAATGTCAGCGAAATCTTCAACTCGATCGATGACCTTTGCATTTTCATTAGTTGGCACATCGTCGTAGAGGCCATCAACATCTGAAAATAGGAACAACGCATCGGCTTGAACAACATGGGCAACTAAGGCCGCTAGTCGATCGTTGTCGCCAAATCGAATCTCGTCGGTAGCCACAGTGTCGTTCTCATTGACTATTGGCAAGACCCCGAGCTCAAGTAACCTCTGCAGGCCGCGTTGTGCATTTCGATATTGTGCGCGACGAATCACGTCGGATGCGGTTAGCAGTACCTGTCCAACAGTGATTTGGTGTTCAGAGAACGCAGATGAGTACTTAGCAACCAAAAGTGACTGACCCACACTGGCGGCTGCTTGCTGAGTCGCTAGATCTGTCGGACGAGATTGCAGACCTAAAGGGGCCAAACCTGCAGCAATCGCTCCACTAGAAACCAACACGATTTCGACATCGGATTCCAGGCGAGCTGCAATTACTTGAACCAGTTGATTGAGCCGTACCTCATCCAGCCCACCTTGACGAGTAGTTAATGAAGACGAGCCAACTTTTACAACAACGCGTTTGGCTTGGGCAATGTCGTTACGCATCAGTATCTTCACTTCCTTCATCTTCTTGTGCGGTTTCTTCCTCCCCCCCAGCATATGCCTCGCCGTACTGACGACGGCGATGTTGCTCGAGGCGGACAGCCGCATTTGGGCGACTCATGTCCACCAGGCGCTCGTCGGTGCCACGTGGGCCCTGATGTAGGTCTGAGACCGTAGGCTGCCAATCAAAAATAACAGCAGATGGTCCCGCGCCGATTACAACTTCGCTACCAGCTACCGCACCTTGCTTGGCTAGTTCAAGTTCTACACCCGCGCGAGCAATCCGATCAGCCAAATAGCCAACGGCTTCATCGTTAGCAAAATCTGTTTGGCGAACCCAGCGCTCAATGCGCTCGCCAACGATTCGGAATAAGACATCTTCGCCATTTCGTTCAACCGATACGGTAAACCCTGAATCATCGACAGATTTTGGCCGGACAAGTACTCGCGGGCGAACTGAAGCCTCAACCTGCGCCGCAGCACGGGCATCACGAACAATTTGTGCCATGGCGAAACCTAATTCGCGAAGACCTTCGTGACTTACGGCCGAAATTAGAAATACTCGGTAATCACGAGCATGTAGATCTGGCAAAACGATTTCTGCCAAGTCGCGACCTTCAGGCAAATCAACTTTGTTCAGCACAACGATGCGTGGTCTATCTTGCAAGCCACCGTATTGTTCGAGTTCACTTTCAAGTGCATCAAGATCACGAAGTGGATCACGATTTGATTCCAAAGTCGCGCAGTCCAAAACGTGCACCAACGCAGCGCAACGCTCAATATGACGCAGGAACTCCAAACCTAAACCTTTGCCTTGGCTCGCTCCTGGAATCAAGCCAGGAACGTCAGCAATAGTAAAAGTGGTGTCACCAGCTTGGACCACACCTAAATGTGGTTCAAGAGTGGTGAACGGGTAATCTGCAATTTTTGGCCGAGCTGCCGACATTGCGGCAATCAGCGAAGACTTACCGGCACTTGGAAATCCAACCAAACCGATATCAGCAACAGTCTTAAGTTCTAGAACAACATCGCGCTCGATTCCTGGCTCACCGAACAGAGCAAAGCCTGGAGCTTTACGCCTAGTTGAAGCCAATGCAGCGTTGCCTAATCCGCCACGACCGCCAGCAGCGATAACAAATTCTGTACCTTCGCCAATGAGGTCAGCTAGTACTGTGCCATCAGTAAGACTGACAACAGTTCCATCCGGAACCGAAAGTGTTAGGGCCAAACCATTGCTGCCATTTTTATGATCCCCTTGACCAGGCTTGCCGTTACCACCGGCGCGATGCGGACTGCGATGGAATTCGAGCAAAGTTGTAACGGAGGTATCGACCACGAGTGTGACATCGCCACCTTTACCGCCATTGCCACCATCAGGGCCGCCAAGAGGTTTGAACTTCTCGCGATGCACAGAGGCACATCCATTGCCACCGTTGCCGCCACGCACATGCAAGACAACACGATCAATGAAACTTGTCATGTGCACCTCCTAAAACTAAAAGCGGGCCCGAAGTTTTCAGGCCCGCTTTGCAAAAAATTGTGTTCGCGGATTTAGCCCGCTGGAACAATGTTGACAACACGACGACCGCGACGAGTTCCGAACTCAACCGCGCCTGCAGCCAATGCGAATAACGTGTCGTCGCCACCACGGCCAACATTTAGACCTGGGTGGAAGTGGGTTCCACGCTGACGAACAAGAATTTCGCCTGCGCTAACAACCTGACCACCGAAACGCTTAACGCCAAGGCGCTGTGCATTTGAATCGCGACCATTTCGTGTGCTGGACGCACCCTTTTTATGTGCCATGAGTTATGCCTACTCTTCCGTCTTGTCTTTAGGTGCTGCTTTCTTAGCAGGCGCCTTCTTAGCTACTGGCGCATCATCTGTTGATACAGCCTTTTTAGCTGGAGCTTTTTTAGCTGGAGCTTTCTTGGCAACTGGTGCGTCTTCAACCTGTGCGGTTTCTACAACAGCAGCTGGCTTGGCAGCAGCCTTAGGAGCCGCTTTCTTAGCGGCAGCCTTCTTCTTTACCGGAGCAACAGCAAGTTTGTCTTTATCGGCAATCTTGGTGCTACCAATAGCAACAATCTGAATATCAGTAAGTGCTGCGCGATGACCTTGACGGCGGCGATAGCCGGTCTTGTTCTTGTAGCGCAGGATTTCAATTTTCTGACCCTTGCCATGTGAAACAACTTCACCAGTCACCGTGATGCCAGCAAGTGTTGTGCTGTCTGATGTAACTTTGTCGCCATCGACAATTAACAGGGTTGGTAGAACTACAGAATCGCCAGGTGTTGCATCGACCCGATCAAGGGTGATGACATCGCCAACGGCGACTTTCTCTTGGCGCCCGCCAGATCGAACGATCGCGTACACGTGTTACTCCTTGCAAAAGTGGTAAAAATCCCTAAAAGGTAAGCCCCATAAGGTTACGGATGAAGCGGGGTTCAGGTCAAACTGTGAGGTCTGCCTCGGCGCCAATTACCGGCTGGCCGGCTGGCCTGCTGGCACTTCGGCGCCCCCGTTTTGGACGGTCATTACTTGATTTTCCTTTATTTTCCGCAACTTTTTCCGGCACTTCCACTGCGCCTGAATCGTCTGTTGGGGTTTCTAGCGCCTGGACCACAGTTTTTTCTGCTTTCCGGGATTTTCCAGGGCGACCATGATCGTGGCCCCCTTGTTCGACCC
>Ga0214921_10003283_pt1 | contig 24983 bp, 19 predicted proteins | sample LL1505_MetaG_FD_177992 | JGI IMG/M metagenome (GOLD analysis project Ga0214921, IMG submission 177992) | Freshwater microbial communities from Lake Lanier, Atlanta, Georgia, United States - LL-1505 | ecosystem: Environmental > Aquatic > Freshwater > Lake | place: USA: Georgia | collected...
TCTTTCGCGCTGTCGATGAGACCGGCAATCAGGTGAGCGTCCTTGGCCGTATCGGTTCACGACCCTTTACCCTTGAGGAGATGCGAAAGATGTTCCTGACCAAAGAGGGGAAGGTCTGGACGGTGGAGTAGGGGAATAACGAAATTGAAGGCCGCAAGAGCACACACAAAGATGCTGAATCCAATCCCGAAGAGGCTATTACTGTGAATAATATCCACCTTCGAACCGAAAAAGCTCTGCAGAACTATGTCGAGCAGGTAAATCGCTGCCACCGCGAACATGCAGGCGAGAACTCCAGCTACGAATCCTTCGCTCGCGCGAAAGACACCCAGCGCGAAGAGTGCCAGCATTGCCACCATGACGAGAACCGTAATTGCTACTGCCTGCATCGCGATCCCCTGAAATTGCACCTCGAACAACATTGTTTGGTTCAGAGGGCGCCGGCTTAACAAAGGACCTTCTTGAGGCGGCAGATGAGCGTGTAGTGGTTCGCCGTATCAGCGCGCTTGAAAGCCTAAATGTTGGAGTAGCGGTGTTGTCGGTCTTAACGGAAGCACGAAGAGAACTTATCGTGACAAGGGAAAAAGTGGCACTCATTGACGCGACCTCTGCTGCCCGGGGCAAGTCTCGAGGGAGCTTCTCCTGAAATAATCACGTTTATGAGCCGCTTACAGATATAAACCAACTGGGTAACGCGGCCGTAATAGCACGTTGTACAAGAGCAACGAGTCTGCTCAGCGAACTATTGTTGATTGACGTCGCATATGCGAGCGGCGCCCTAGTCGCATGATGATACTGAGATGGTTGGACATCGATACCGAGATCATCTGCCAATGCAACCCAAGCCTGCAGAGAACCAGCTCGGTGTGCTTCTCCAGGCTCCCACATGGATGGCGCGAGTTCACGGCTACAGCACTCCTTGACTACCTGGCAGACAAGCGAGTCGGTTCGATCCCCTTTGCAGAGCGCTATCAGATCTCGGATCATCTCGGGAGCGTTTCTGTCTGTAGGTAATACCCGGAGGTGGCCGGGAGCGTTTTGGTCGCTGATGAACTCAACGAGTGTCGTCTCAGCGTCATCTGGACGTAGCTCCTGGAGAAGCTTGAAGCGATCCGTTACGGATAAGCGCAGAAGTAAATCGGTTGAACCACGTGTTAGCATGTTTTCGCTACCGTCTATCCATGCATCCTTGAGGGCACAATACGCATCCTGAGGATCAAGTCTGAGAAATTGCACAGCATCAGCCCAAGCCGCCGCACTCACCCCGTAGTCTGCAATTTTCACAGCCAGAGAGATGGCTGACTGACCACTAAACCAGGTTTGCTCCATACCTGGATCGATCTCACTAATCATTAGTTCCAGATGTTGAAGCGTAGCCAAGAGTGTTTCACCGGAACCACAATACTCGTTCACAAAATGAGTAGTGCAACTTTGAATCACATTAATTCTCTCGTTAGCAGGGCAGTAATCGTAGAGGGAGCGAAGAAGCCCGGAGCATAAACCCTTCGTGACCTCTCGTGGATACCTAGGCGCTGCGGTTTCTCTCATTTCGTTTACAGCACTCATATTGAGCATGTGTTCAAAGATCGCACGAAAGCGATTCATGAAAAGTTCCTGAATTTTGCCCGCAGGTTGCTGCCAGTTCATAATGAGGGCCGCAGAGATGGCGTTTCCGTGAAGCGTTGCAACTTCCTCGTTTAAGTCACTGAGGGGGGCCTTTCCGAGCCCCACGTTGATGATGATATGATTTAAATTAGTAAGATCGAGAGCTTGGTCGGTACGCTGAACCGCTAGGCCAACGAGTGCCGGCAACGGTGACTCTGGCGGAAAGATAATTTTTGGGGCGAAATCAGCAAAACTGCAATCGGCCAGCTCCAACATCCTCTGACGAAACAGTTGCTGGTCAAATTGTGGAACACGATGTGCAGCAGAGATCATGGAGCAACGGTAGCACTCTGGTAGGGATAATGTACGGCACGGCTATTAGAATATCGTTAGATTTTTTTTAGGGGGTAAGCAAATTATCAAGTTACTAGACAAAAGTAATACTTGATAGCTCTATAAATCTCAGAAGCGCTGCATAGAATGGGCTAAGTCGCTATTTTGACTTACATATCCCGCTTTGCAATCCACGAGTAAGTAAGGTCCGTGAGCTCCCCACCCTTGGAAACGAGGGCCCTTGATGTACCGTGCATCTCCTCTGAGCCTGGCTTAATCCTCGCCTCATTGAAAATGACACTGCCCTGCACCTGATTGGTGAATGCAAGGCCAACGCTGCCATCAGTTTCTTTTGAGACCTGACCACTGATTGCCGAGAACTTTACCGATAGGAGCGTGTCGCTCCCTTTCGATCCAGGTACGTTGAATGGAAGTTACATGCGGGATGAAGCCTTAAGGTGTTCGCCTCTCTCTCTTTTCTCTCCTCTACGACCTCTGAACGGGTGTGGATGGAGCGTTTTGTTGGAGCTCCCTGCTTAAAAGGAATCTACTTGTGTCGCAGATACATGATCACCATTGAGCTTACAGCTCATTTTTTGACACGGCAAAATACTCACAAGTTCCTCCAGTATAACCAATAGGGCCGACTAAAGAAGCATAGCGTTGCTTGCTGTGTTACGATCGACATGAGGGCCGTAAAACAAAAACATCGAGTACTCGCTCGAACGAGAGACGACAAGCCCCGGGGCCATCGGTGAATTTCAGGGAAGAGACACCGCACGTGGCTAGGAGCAGAGCGAGCAGCCTTCAAGTGCGTACGGCCACAATGAAAATACGAGCTAGCGAGTATTTTCTCCTTATTGCTAACGGGGACTTGAGAAACGAAGGCCATCCTTCGACCCGAGCTCGACTCGACTGAGGCCTCGGCGTGAGCTCGGTCGAACGCTCGCCGAAGTCAGGCCGAGGGTAAGACTCAAGCGAAACGCCTCAAACCTCAGACTGAGTGCTGAGATCATAAGCCTCGCACAAAAGTGATAAGTCGCTACATGCGCAGAAGTAGTGCGGGGCCAAGAATATGGGTAGCGCTTTACTCACAAGTAGGTGTTCCTCACCAAGGAGGGGAAGGTCTGGACGGTGGAGTAGGGGTTAGTACTATTTATTGAATCGCGCATCCCTTCAAGAGAGCATGGTTCACTCCGCCGCGAAGTACTTTCCGTGACACACCGCCCTCGGATCGTCAGTTATCCAGTTTGAGAAAAATCGTCGGCCACGGTTGCCGAGATGTAGACCTCTCCACACCGGTCGCGTCGAGCCATCGGTAAAGAGGCACGTTTCGTAAAACTGAACGATGCCGAGATGGCCATCTGGATCGGCAGCGATGCCACTGAAATTCTCCCATCTTTTGTCACGAGCCGACGCATCAAGCCTCCACAGCTTCAGCGGCTTTCCGGCCGCGTCTTCCACCTGCGATTCAAAACGCCGCAGCGCAACGAGCTTTCCCTCCTCGCGTGTTGCTGAACAACTGCCGCTGATAGGAATATAGAATGGGTGTTGGTCGCCGAGTCGTATGCGCAGCATATTGGGATCGGATGCTACCGTTGAAACTGTGTATCCCGAACAACTCCGTTCAAGGGCAAGACGCTCCAGATCAGAGATCTTTCCGATGTATCGAAGTTCTCGATTCCTGAGCTCGGGAGAGCCAGGTTCACGTCCCAAAGATGCACATTGGGCTTTAGACTTTCCGCTCACTCTCCAGCCCCAGTCGTGTATAAGGCACAACCCCCAGGACCTCCCGACCTTTTTGTTTCGGGAGCTGTGGATCATCAGGTCACCCTCCTCAAAGGTTTTATACTTACGACTAACTAGCTCGTCAGAGGGACCCGCTCCCTTGAGGAGTTTTGCGTGGTTCTCAATCACCGCTTGAGGGGGTAGCTCCACGACTTCAAAGGGCTCCCCAGCTCTAGGATTGTCAGACTCAATTCTGCACAGCGCGCCCCGAGCAGTGTGGAGGAATAGCCCCGTTTGAGCGCCCCGCCTGTCAATGACCTGCTCACCTACGCCGATAGGCTCCCATCCCTGACGAGTCCATACGACGAATCGACTCCTCTGGAGTGCCTCTTGCAGTTGAAGGTTGTACATCTCGGGGGAGAACAATCCGACACCGAGAGCTGGAGATCTATCTGAAAGCTCCTCAACACTCGTCAGTGCTGATTCAAAGAGTCCCCCTCTTGGCCCCCTCACCGTGAGCTTCGCTGGCGGAATTCGCCGCCCCTTAAGCTCATCGTTCGTTGTAGTAATTCGATCGGGTCTGAAATCATCCCTACTAAAAACCAACCCGATCCAAGACCGTGGAGGATGTGGGGTTTGCTCGGCGTCGTACTCGCTTATCTCGGGCCCCCGTATCTCGGACCACGCGATAGTGCCCGGTAGCAGGGGATACGGCCCGGGACCATCAAATTCCATTTCGTAGGGCTCGGGGCTCAGGGTAGCTGCCTTGAAACCCTTAATGGCAACCCGACCGCGCCGCTCAAAAGATGGCGAGGTCAGTTGCTCTTCAGGTCCGAGTGGGCTCGCCCTGTGTTGTGTGAGGTCTCTATCCGAAAACATCAAAACCCCAGATTTGGGTATCGGGTTACTACCATGTGCTCTCTTGATTCAGAGCCGGAAAACATACAGTAATGCGGAGGGGCTTGTCTAATAGTTGATCAACCTCACCACGACATTCCTGTCGCTCGTTCAGGGGGGGGTGGGTAAGGACACCTATTTACTGAGTAACCTTGACCGTCTGCGTCGGACTGAACTTCGTCGTTATCTTCTTACCCTTAGAGGTCGTCCCGCTCGCTCGATACTTCACGGTATAGGTGCCCGGTGTGATATTTCGAAGGGTGATGCGGTTCTTTGTGGTCGTTATCTTTCGTTGGTCTTTGGTCGTGGTTTGGGTTAGTCGAATGTCGTACGTAACCTTCGTCGCGAGGAAGGAAAGTTCATCTTCTAAGGACTTCAGCGACGTTGAGAAGGTGAACTTTTGTAATACCAGGGTGACCTTGCGTGGCCCCGGGGTGACATCTGGAGGTGTCTCGATAGGGGCGTTGTTTTGGAGTGGAGGAGGGGGGAAGGAGAGGATTGAGCGATACACCTCGCGCGTGAGTCCATCACCGGAATGGGGATACTGAAGAAATGCTGTACCAGAGGAATGAAACCCTACCGTGAGGCTTTGACTGTTGTACCCGAGGGCTCCGATCCACGGTCCGCCGGTATATCCGTCGGTCTCCTGAAGCCCATTCGCTCCGACATTGACCCGCACGATAGTGCCCTTGAGTAGGTCCTTCACATAGATGTCGTCCCGACGGTTCGTGTCTGTCCCTGTAGGGAGGTAATTATCGCTTGAGTCCGCGAACACCGCGAATCGACCCTTCGGGTCAAGTCTTAGAGCTTCTTTAACGTATTGATTGCCGCGCTCCCCGGCTTGGTTTGCATTGATCAGGCTGAACTTCTTGGTGGGGATCGCGTAGGCCACGAGGGATGGGGCGTTTGCCGTGGAGTCAAGGATGTTGGGCGCTCCCGTTTTAAAGGCGATGACGTTTCCATCAAAGCTCAGTGAAGGGGAGGCGCTACTCTGAGTGCCGGGACTTCCGTCCAGCGGGCTACGGCTTATGAGCTCAAAAACGCCCTTGTTTGATTTGCTTCCTAATACAACCTGGTAGGTAAACCGGGTGGCGTTCGTCCATCCGAGCTCTTCGGAGTTTGTCAGAAAAGCCATTCTGGTGCCGGACCCGTTCAAGGTGGGGTCAAGAAAGTCGACCTGTTGATTGTTGGAGGTGCCAGCGCGGAGGATGTCCATGGCAACTGCGCCGGTCGAGGCGTTCACGGTGGCGATGAATATCCGTTTGGGAGGTGCTGTTGTTCCTCCCCCCGGGGGGACTGCACCCTGCACCAGGTTAAATGCCTGGGAATGAAATGCAACCATGAATTTTGCCCCGCCCTCGAGCGATACCACCGATGGATGTTCGCTGGCACCCATACCGGCGACGAATCCGGAACCTACATATCCCCGACTTACGAGGATGGTTTTATTGAGGTGGGGAAGACGAAGATAGATCTGTCCGTATTCCAACTCTTGCGATGAAAGCCCTTTCTCGAAGTTTGATGCGTACGACACGAACGCAACTCCGTAGGCGCCATTTGGTTCAAATTGGGAGAGCGCGGGGGACCGACTCGTCGAGTCTCCTTGAACTCCATCACCGGAAACGCTCGCCCGGGTTATGATTCCATTTGAACCTCGAATAAAAACATCGGAAACTTGATTGGTGTCCCCCTCAACGAGGTTTCCGGCAGCAGACTTAAAGACGACCATGTTGGCGTTAGGAGATACCACAACCTCATCACTATCGCCGTCTGTTGCAGAGGGGCCGACGCCTACAGATATCTGAGTGGGGATTGAGGGAACGAGCGTTTGAGCCGTCGATGACACGACAGGGAGAGCGAGGGAGAGCCCCGCGAGTACCAGCATTCGAACGTTGATGGTTTTCATCATACCTACCGTTGCTACGAAATTTTCTTATAAAGAGACGCTCTTCAAGTTTACGATCTTTTATAGTGAGTGGGCCACACAGAATCCATCGGCCCTTGGGATGGATCCCTTAACGCTGGAGCGGTCCACTGTTTCCAATCTCTTATTTGTGGTCGAAATCGAGCTCTCCCGACCACCCTTGGGGAGGGGGCGTCTCTGAGTAGGTCCGTGCTACCTCGCGGTAGAGTCGAACCGTTTCGCTGAGGCGATTCTCCCTAGATTCCAACTCGGTGACCTCGGTGCCGAAGGCCTCGAAGCGGGCCTGGCAAAAGGCGCCGTACGCCCGTTCCCACCCATCCAAGACCGCACGTTCAAGGGGAGGCTCGAAGACGGAATAGAGTGGGACGGCCTCCTTGCGTCCCTTGACCCGGACCTTCCCCATGAGCACAGCCCCCGCAAAACCACCGGCGTCCTTACGTGTGGGCTCAGTAAAGAGGATAGTCGTGCCGAAATACTTGTTGAGCCCCTCGACGCGGGAGGCGAGGTTCACGGAATCTCCTATCGCCGTATAGTCGAATCGTTTCGCCGAACCGAGGTTTCCAACAAGCATCGGGCCCGTGTGAACCCCTATCCTCGTTTTGAGGGCAGGGAACCTTTGAGTCGCGTTAAAGCGGGAGACCTCGCGATCGATCGCGATCGCTGTCTGCAGGGCGAGCTCGGAATGGTTTTGGGTTTTTATCGGAGCACCCCAGATCGCGAAGATGGCGTCACCGATAAACTTGAGTAGCGTTCCCTGGTTCTTGAATACGACCTCCACGACCTCAGTGAAATAGGCGTTGAGCATTTCTGAGGTTCTCTCCGCGGGCATCTCTTCGGTGATCGTGGTGAAGTCGGCGATATCGGTGAACATCGCGGTGAGCCACATCTTCTCGCCGCCGAGCTTGAGCGCGCCACCCTCCTGACTGAGTCGCGGAACCATCTCTGGGGATACGTAGAGTGACATCGCGGAGCGAAGGCTCTCTTCAGCGCGCCGTGATGAAACGTACGAGATGAGGGCGCTGACCAAGACTATTATGGGGAGGATGATTAGTACGGTGGCGGCTCCCGCAAGAAAGAATCCCTGACCGAGAAGCAGGAACGATGTAACGACCCACGTGACGGCGCACACGCCGAACGCGATCGCCAGGGTCACCGGTGTCAACGAGAGGGCGAGAAGGGACGCGCCCGCGATCACGACCCCTTGCGCCACCACCTCTACCATCTTTGAGGGACGGGAGATCCAGCTTCGTTCAAGGAGGTTGCCCAGAATGGTCGCGTGCACCTCCACACCGAATATCATGGGTGGCCCAAAGGGGGTGTGGTATGAATCCTTCTGTGCTCCACCGATATCGGATCGCATCGAGAGACCGACGATTACAACAGCGTCCTTGAGCGCCTCCTTGGTGGCGGGCAAGGGATCCTCAAGAACCTCCCAGAATGAGATGACCGGGATCGTTCGTCCGGGACCGTAGTATCGAATGAGGTCTCGAGGCCCTGGGACGCCTGGAGCGTTTACTTTCAATCCGGCGGCTGCCTGCGCAAGGGTGGAGAATCCACGTTCCTGCTCTGAACGCGGAGCGGGGAAATGTCGAATCGTGCCGCGCACGTCCTGCAATCCTATCACAGCCTCCTGTGCGTTCTTGCGAAACGGCTCGTAAGGACGGTCAAGCTCCTCCAGTTGAAAGCCGCCCCCTTGATTGCCTACGGTCCTTACGGTGGATTCCACGGCGATGATCGATGGGATCTTCGAGAATGCCTCCGCAAGCGCCCTGTCAGCTTCGGGGTCCGAGGACGCTCCCGTAAAAAGAACGTCGAACGCTACCCTTTTGACTCCAAATTCCTGCAGTTTTTCAAGAAGCTTCGCGTGCAGAGCACGTGGCCACGGTTTGTCAAAGGAGACCTTGAGCTCGCGATAGCTCGGCTCATCGAGCGCTACGACGACGACGTTTGGCGGGGTGGGTTGCTTCCCTCGTAGTTTGGTCCACTGGTCGGACACGCGAAACTCAAGATCTTGCACGAGTGAAGTGGAGAGAAGGAGCGAACTAACCACTCCTGCTCCGAGGGCGATGCTGATGCGAGAGAAAAGCCTCATGGTGGTCTTCTACCATTGCCCGCGGTGTGGCGCGAGGGTCCTCTTTGGAAGAAAAGGCGAAACCTCGCTGACGCAAGGTTTCGCCTCGGTTGTTTTGGAGCGCGCAGCAGAGATTCCCATCTAGTGAGGCTCGCGGGGCTGGGCTACACTTTTTGCGGTAGCTCTGTACAGGACCACAGCCCTATGAAGAAACTGATCTCTATTCTTTGGTGTCTTGCTATCTGCACTCAACACGCTCTGGCCGATGCCGCGCCGGTCGCATCGGTCTTCTCACTGCAGGGAAGCGCTGTCGTGCGCCGCCATGGAGGGGATCTTCCCGCAAAGGAGGGGATGAGCCTTGAAGCTGGGGATGAGGTTGTGGTCAGCGATCCCGGTCGGGTGGCGCTGGCGCTCTCGGATGGATCGTATATCCGTTTGGCCTCCAACTCGCGATTGACACTCTCGTCCGACGATAAGGAGGTAGGTCTTCTTGAGGGTGCGCTGCATTTCTTCAGTCACTCAGAGCAGCATCCTACCGTCGTCACAGAGCACGTAACCGCCGCCATTCGGGGCACCGAGTTCACCCTCACGACGAACTCGCAGGTGACCACGATCTCAATGATCAGTGGAAGTGTACAGGGCGAGAGCAAAAACGGGCTCGCGGCGCTCTCTGGGGGGGAGGGGGCTCGCTTCGCGAAGGGGAAGGCGCCGCAGGTCTACGCCCTGCTTCAATCGGATAGAACGGTGCAGTGGAGCGCCTTCGTCCCACTTTTCGGTCAAGAGGAGCTGGCGCAGCTCGCCCGTCCTTCAGAAGCGAAGGCGGCGCAACTGGTAGCCGAGGGTAAGGGAAAGGAGGCGCTCACGCTCCTTCCACAAGACCAACACCACTGCTCGATGGCGGGTGTTATTCGCGCCCGAATTCTGGTCTCCCAGGGAGATCTCACGCGCGGGGTTGGTGACCTTGAGAGCTGCATGAAATCCGGGGGAGACCCGAAGGTCGTCGCGGCAGCCGCTTCAACCTTGTCAGCAGTTAAGCTTGCGCAGGGAGCTGGAGAGGCATCCCGAACGTTAGCGCAAAAAGGGGTCGACGCCGATCCGACGAGCGTGTCGGCGCGCCTCGCGCTCTCCTTCGCCCTTCAGGATAAAGGGGATCTGGACGGTGCTTTAGCGGCAGTTACCGATACAACGGTGGTGAGTGAAGATCTTACGGCGAGACGTGCTGAGATCCTCTTTATGTTCGGTCGGGTGCCAGAGGCTCGAGCGCTCCTTGAGACGTTGACGAATCGCTCATGGTACGCCGAAACGGTCTACGGTTTTGTTTTAATGGGGGATCGATCGTTTGACGAGGCGGAGGGGGCGTTCACGAGGGCGGCTCAGATGGAGCCCGGTGCCGGGCTTCCACAGATGGGACTCGGTTTGCTTGAGGTGAATCGTGGTAATCTTCTCGCCGGTCGGGATCGATTTGAGAGAGCGACCGTCTTAGAGCCGTCGCGCTCCCTCTATCGAAGTTACTTGGCGAAGAGTTACTTTGAGGCCGATACCTACAATCCAGCTGAGCCGGAGTACGCTCGTGCGATTGAGCTTGATCCGAACGACCCTACGCCGCATCTCTATCGAAGCTTCATGCGGCTCGCGGAGAATAAGCCGGTTGAGGCGCTCCGGGATATCGAGGCGGCGAGAGATTTGTCGGATAAGCGTGATGTCTATCGCTCTAAGTTTCTTCTTGATGAGGATAGCGCCACCCAGAGCGCCTCGCTCTCTCGGGTGTACCGAGAGTTAGGCTTCACGCAGAGGGGGCGAATCGAGGCGGTGTCCGCCATCTACGACGATTACCAGAACGCGAGCGCGCACCGTTTGCTCTCGGAGACCGATATGGCGGTTCTGACGGCGCCGAGCGCTCTCTCTGAGCGGCGGATCGCGGATCTCTTCTCCCCTTTGAGTATCAACGTCGCTGATTCTATCGGCACGAATGTGTCGCTGAACGAATACTCTGCGCTCTTTGAGCGGGATGGATGGCGTACCGGTATCACCGGAGGATATTCGAGCTACGACGATCAGTTCACAGAGGGGATCTTGAGCGCCAACAAGAGTGGCAATGTCCTCACCGCGCTCACCGCGAGTGGGGTGCATGGCGATGGTGCTATTGACGACCCTCGAAGTAATGAGGGGCGCGCGGGTATCTCATTCCAAGCGCAGCCCACCTGGGGTGATCGCTTCCTGACTGAGCTTCGAGGGGTATTCTTCGATAGCGACCAGACGGAGGAGAACGCAACTACCGCGAGTGGGACCTTTAATGGTTCCTACCTCCATAAGTTCTCCCCTGAGACCTCCATTATCGCGCAGACCTCGTATCGTCGTGGTAAGGATCGATTGACTCGACCCAACAACGATTCCTCTCTTCATTTCGTGTCGCCCGATGGTTCGCTCGATGAATTTACCGCGGCGACCTTTGACCAGCAGCAATCTCAATACGAGTCCGCCTCTGAGAACGAGCTTCAGGTGATCGATAAGACCGGGATCGTGACCTCGGTCCTCACGGGGCGATATTCGAACTACGATCTCGACGCCTACGATCATTCGACCTTACTCACCGACGGTCTCGGTCTTCTTGACGATCAGGGGGTTGGATTTGAGAGCTCCTCAAAGGGGAATGTGGTGACGAGTGGTGTCGATTACCTTGCGACCGTTAAGGCCACTGATTCGCTTAGTATCAACGCGGGAGCCGATTACTCTCACGTAGGATACGCGGCGCGACAGGAAGGTCCGTTCGTCAGTGACGATCAGTACAACGCGAAGTTGACCCCTCAGGGTGGACTTGTATACCGACCGAGCAACGAGTTTATAGCTCGCGTGGGATACGGCCAGAACCTCGGGCGAAGCTCATTCAGCTCGCTCGCCAGCGTTGAGCCGACCCTCATTGGCGGTATCTCTCAACGGTATCAGGATATCAATCCAGGTGTGATCGCTCAAAATTTTGGAACCGGTCTAGATTTCCAACCGTGGCATTCAACCTACATAGGAGCTGAGTGGGTCCGTCGGTGGCTCGACGACCCTCGGGTTCCTGCGGTGTATAATGCAGATGTCAACTTTAACACCGGGTCCCTCACGACCGACGTCGAGTATTCAGACCGGGAGAGCGTGAACGCTCAACAGGACTTTGTCTCCGCATACATCTACCAGATCGTCACGGACAAGTTTGTCCTTGGGAACGACTACCGATACGCGCGGTACACCGTCGAGCAGCCGGACAATTCCCTCCTCAATACCCACCGGAATAGGGCCTTCGGTCGTTACTTCTTTACGAATATGTTCTTTGCGCAAGCGGGCACGACCTATCTCTATCAAGAGCGCGCCGGGTATGGGGATGATGGTGTACCGAACGGAAGCGATGCGGGGTGGTTATTCGACGCCGCTATCGGCTATCGATTGCCCACTCGACACGGTTTCATTACCGCGGGTGTGAATAATATCTTTGGACAGGACTTCTTGCTTGAGCAGGCTGTGTTTAACGATAACACTATAGTGGTTAACGACCCTGTCGTTGAGCTCGCGGCGCGAATTAATTTCTAGTTGGGACGATCGACGTCACGGGAACGAGAGCTCCCGTGACGTCGATCGTGTCTGCGCTAATTCTTTGGGCAGAGCGCCAAGGCGCCATTTTTCAGACAGTACCGTTGGCACCCATCAGGAATGGTGATCGTGGTCTTTCCATTCATGCGGTAGGGGACCCCTTTGCTGTTCGTGAGCTTCACCGTTACGTTCTTGCCGTAGGAGCAGCCCGGTTTTGAGAATCGGGTAAGGTTAGCGTAGCCGTTTCCACCGCTGAAGTCCTGTCCCGTTTCACCGTTAACGATGACCACCGTTTCTCCAGGTGTTGAGTGAATAGCGAGCTTTCCGTTGCTATCGGAGATAGGTTTCCACAAGAACGCCTCAACCTCTCCCGCGAAATTCTGAGCTGCCTGCTCTTGAAGGGCGTTGTAGCACTCATAGATCTGGGTCGCGTCGCACCCATCACCCTCGACTCGTCCATAGCCCTGATTAATGAGGGTCTCAGAGTAGCTCTTTCCACTCGCCGTGAAGATCTGTCCAACCATGGCTGTGCTCGTTGAGATCGTTGTTGTGCAGGTCTTGGACGCCGGGAAGAAGATCGCATCCTCCTTCGCGAGCTCTCCAAGGATTCTCTTCGCACCATCCTCAAGGGCCTGATTGGACGGAACGCCGAGAGCGTGGAGCTTCACCAAGATCGGTCCCCCCGTAGTTGGTTTCATGATCAGGAGATTGGCGCCGGACACGGTGACCTTCCCCTTGATTCCTCCCTTCGGATCTACAGGATTGTCGAGCGAGGAGTTGTTTACCGTTCCGCAATCGGTATGGAAGGGTTTAAGGGTTGCTTGTGAGGAGTCGCCATCAGAGGAGCTGCCGTCATCCTGTTTAACGCAGCCCGTCGCGAGGGTTAGTGCGAGAGCCAAGGAGAGAGCGCGGAGTGTTTGAGCCTTCATAGTAAAACCTCAATAACCAAAGATGCAGTGTCGGGATCTCGCTCCCCACGCGAGCCCCTCACAGATGGTATGCCGAAAATCCCAGAAGCGTGCTGTTAAGGACCTCCTGATTTTACTGATTTCAGGAGGTTAGGGGCCGGTTTGTCACTCGTTGAGACAGGGCCGCAGCCGCGGAATGGTGTTGGAACCGGTAAGGATCTCGACGGTTTAGCCTTCGGGTGCTACGGTTACAGAGAACTTTTTAAAGGACATGTGTCACGTGTTGTACCATCTACTCTACGCCCTCCACGACACCTACAGTTGGCTCAACGTATTCAAGTACCAAACCTTCCGAAGTATGCTGGCCTTTCTGGTCGCCTTCGTGTTCGTGCTCGTGCTGCAGCCGGTTTTTATTCGGTGGCTGCAAAATCGCGGTGTCGCGGGGCAACCGATTCGTGAGGATGGTCCCAAAGCTCATGAGGGGAAGCGGGGGACGCCAACGATGGGTGGAATGGTCGTGGTCGCTGCCGTTCTCCTGTCGACCCTCTTGTTGGCCGACCTGACCAACCTCAAGGTGTGGTTAACGATCGTAATTCTGATCGGATTCGCCTACCTCGGGTTCGTTGACGACTGGCGAAAGATTGAGAAGCAGGACTCGAAAGGGCTCTCTGAGCGTGGAAAGCTGATCGTGCAGTTCTCGCTTGGTGGTGGTTCTGCATTGATCCTCTGCATGCTTGGATTCTCTACAGACCTTCATGTGCCGTTTACGAAGGATTGGGTCCTCCCCCTCGGTGTCATCGGCTTCATTATCTTTACCTCTTTCGTTTTGACCGCGACATCTAACGCGGTCAACTTCACAGATGGTCTCGATGGGCTCGCGATCGGTCCGGTTATGACCGTCGCTGGTACCTACGCTATCTTCGCCTACCTCGCCGGTAACGCCAAATATGCTGATTATCTCGGCATCGCCTATGAGAGTGGAGCGGGGGAGCTGACCATTATCTTGTCGAGTATGTTCGCAGCTGGGCTCGGTTTCCTCTGGTATAACACCTTTCCCGCGCAGGTGTTCATGGGTGACACCGGGTCGATGGCGCTCGGAGGAACGCTGGGATTTATCGCAGTGCTGGTGAAGCAGGAGCTTATCCTGGTCGTTGCTGGTGGCGTTTTCGTTATGGAGGCGGCCTCGGTCGTTATTCAACGCTACTACTACAAATGTACCAAGCGCCGCGTCTTTAGAATGGCACCGATTCACCACCACTTTGAGCTGGCGGGCTGGGCCGAGCCGAAGATTATCGTTCGGTTCTGGATTATCTCGATCGTACTGGCGATGGTCGCGCTGACATCCCTTAAGCTTCGATGAAGGGTCTTCGAGAGACATTAGAGGAGATTCGCGCGGCTGAGAGGCGGGTCCTCGTCGTAGGGCTTGGGGTCAGTGGTATTCAAGGGGCGAGACTCCTCGCTAACCGAGGGCTCAAAGTTACCGTTATTGAGAAGAAGGCTGAGCAACTCTTTCGTGCGGGGGCGTCTGCTACGGCGGGGCTTTCTGCGATTCAAGAGATCGGAGTGCAGGTTGTGTTTGGAGTCGATGGGGAGGGGGTTGCAGCGCACCTGGCCCAGGTCGGACTCGCCGTGCTGAGTCCCGGGGTGTCGCTCGAGTCATCGATAGTGGGAGCCCTTCGTCGGCACGGAATTCCCTGCGTCGCGGAGCTTGAGGTCGTCACCGAGCTTCACAACGGCGGCGTTCTCGTAGTGACGGGGAGCACCGGGAAGAGTACCACCGCAGCCCTTATTGATCACATCATGAAAGGTGCTGGGGTGAGGTCCACCCTGTGTGGTACTCGCGGTATTCCGGTTGTCTCAAACGGGGAGGCTTCTGGGTCCGTGCAAGGCGAGGGTTCGCTGTTAGTCGTTGAGGCTTCGAGCTATCAACTTGAGGCGTGCTCCTTTTTGAAGCCACAGGTCAGCGTGGTGGTTACGATCAGCGAGGATCATCTTGAGCGTCACGGCTCGTTGGAGCGATATGCGGCCGCGAAGGAACGTGTCCTGCGTCTACAGACGGCAGATGATCTTGCTGTAGTCAACGCGGACGATCCGATAGTAGTGAGTATGTCGAGGCGGTGTAGGGCATCGAAAGCCGTGTTCGGTGCCGCACCTCCATCCGAGCTCTCGAAGCTCTCATCAACGTGGGCGCACATCTCGTACCTCACGAGTCCCCTCGGAGAGATCATCGTTTCGCATCGGGGAGTGGTGGAGGAGTATTCGACGGAGCGTGTGCAGATCCTCGGACGACACAATCGGTATGCTATAGCGGCCGCCATCCTTTCGGCTCGGCATATGGGGGTGTCTCAAGAGGTTGTGCAGGCTGGACTAGAATCGTTCCAACCGTTGCAACACCGACTTGAGGTGTTTCATACCGTGGGTGGTCAGGTAGTTATCAATGACTCGAGGTCAACGAATGTGGCTGCGACCGTCGCGGCCCTCACGACTGTACTTGAACACTATCCCTCCTCCCGCGTAGCGCTGATGATAGGGGGCCTCTCGAAAGCTGGCGCATGGTCGCCGTTGCTGACGGATATTGCATCTCAATCCTCGCGCCGGGATATCTCGGTCATATGTTTCGGAAGGGATGCAGCGCTTCTGGCGAGTCACTGTCGCGCGGCGGGCGTCTCGCACGTTGTTGCTGAGCGTCTTGAGGATGCCACGAGCCAAGCGTTGTCGATGACCGCGGGTGGCGGTGTCGTGCTCCTCTCGCCTGGATGCGCGAGCTTTGATGAGTATGCGGATTTCGAACACAGGGGCGCGGCATTTAAAAATTTCGTGCGATCATGTTTCCGTCAGGAGGAGAGAACCTCGCTATGAAGATCTTAATTACTAACGACGATAGTCACCGCTCTCCGCTCTTACAATTCGCTATCTCCTACTTCTCTCGATTCGGAGATCTCTCGATAGTTGTTCCGGCACATGAACAGAGCTGGACAGGAAAATGCGTTACCCGTTTTGATCCGCTGCATGCTCACGAGATCGAGCTCTTCGGTCGAAAGGCCTTCACGGTGTCGGGACGTCCCGCTGACTGTGTGAACGTCGGTATTTACAACCTACATGATCAGAAGCCGGATCTCGTCGTGTCCGGGATTAACGCGGGATTCAACATGGGGATCGGCTTTGTCTTGTCGTCAGGAACGGTCGGCGCGTGCCTTGAGGCTAATCTGGCGGGGATTCCGGCAATAGCGCTTTCGCAAGCGTTTGACGTCGCGACGCGTGATGAGTATGTGGTCGATTACATGATATCCGAGGCCCGAATGGCGGCGTTCGATAGGCAGATCACTGCGATCCTCGATAAGGTTATCGATGTTCTCTTCTCGGACGCTCATAAAGCGGAGGTGCTCACCACTCCGATAACCTGGAACATCAACTCCCCCTACGAGCTGACCGATCCGAAGGTCGTTCGGTATGCTCCGTTAGGAAACGGTCGATATGGGCGGTGCTTTGAGGAGGAGGAGGGGGCAACGACTCGCACCTTCAGGCATCAGGCTTCGGAGATCGTTCCTGATCACAACCCGAGCGTGGACAGTTCATTGGTACGAGCGGGCTCGGGAACGGTTTCGGCGATAGATCTGTGGGCGCTCAGTGGTACTCAGGCACGGGATATTGTCGCGCGGGTCGCAGTGGCGCTTGGGTAGTCGCGCTAGTTTCTCGAAAGAACCACAGGTCAGTGCTGTGTGGGGTAAAGAGTCCACGACAGTTCATCGACCCATATGCCGTCTCTTATTGGTTGAGGGAGCTCCTCACTGCCTGACGTAATAGGAAGCTTCGCTTCGCCCCATCGGTTACCTCAACCAAGTTGTCATACAATTTCGGATCGACAAGGAGGGCTCCCAGGGTGCCAGTTCCGTGCGCGAGGGCGTCCGATGTAACCTTGAAGTTCTCTGCCGCTTTGGAGAGAGAGCTAAGGATATCCTGCACTTTTGTTGATACCGTTCCGGGTTGCACTGGGGTGTAGATGAGGTCGTGAAGGAGTCCCTTTCCTTCGCGAGCTTCCTTCAGCAGCAACGACAGGTTCTGGCTCGCGGCTGACACACTTTGAGATGTTTCATAGAGCTCTCCGACGGTCTTCTCGCCGGCGTCGGAGTAGATGAGGGCGTGGAGAAGTCCTTTGCCACCGCGTACCTCGTTGAGGACCTCGGCGATATCCTGTCCCGCCGATGTGACGCTACTCATGAGCTTCTTTCCATCGGCTTCATTGTAGATAAGGCGATGAACAAATCCGTTCTCGGTCTTCACGGCGCTCGCGATCTCGGCGATGTTACGCGAGGCCGACGCGATATCTCGGAAGGTGTCCGGGGAAAGTCCATCAAGAGATTTGTTTATCCGCTCAGTAATCTGCGAGGTGTTGTCGACTGCGGCCTGTGCGCGGTTAAGGATCTGGGTGAAGTCGGTGATCTCAGCTGAGGGAAGTCGCGAGCCGGTTTGTGCGATATCCTCGACGTTGCCTGGCGTTAAGCTCACGTACCGGTCGCCGAGGAGTCCTTGGGTGTCGATCATGACGGTGCTGTCAGCCTTTACCTGGTCGAGGTATCGGTCGTTGATGAGCAGAGTGACGTGAACTTTGTACTCCTTGAACGTTTTGTCGAAGGTTACATCAGCGACCCGTCCGATAGGGATACCGCCGAGGCGAACGGGGGCTCCCACGGAGAGTCCTTTGACGTCCTTGAAGAAGGCGTGGAACTCGCTCTGTTTCGCGAAGATCTGTCGCTCGCGTCCCATGATTAGGATAAGCGCGCCGACTAAAAAGAGGCTCGCGAACACGAAGATACCAGCTTTGAATTCATTACGTAGTTTCATACCGCTTCCTTCCACAAACCTGATACGAAATCTCGTACAAGTTGATTGTTCTCTGATACCTCGGCGACAGGCCCATCCGCCGCGATGACGCCCTGACTGAGGAGCATCCATCGATCCGATACTCGCCGCGCGCTCTGGATGTCGTGCGTTACAACGAGTGATGTAATTTTCTGCTCACGTGCGAAGGCGATAATAAGATCGTCGATCATCCGTGTGGATGTCGGATCAAGGCCGGTCGTCGGCTCGTCGTAGAGCATGATCTTCGGTGATGTCGCAAGCGCTCGAGCGAGGCCGATTCGCTTTCGTTGGCCGCCTGAGAGCTGTGAGGGGAGTTTGCTCTCAATCCCGGGTAATCCGACCATGCGGAGCCGCTCCTTCACGATGTGGTCGAGCTTGTCCTCGTCCTTCTCCCCTCGCTCACGGAGTCCGTAGGCGATGTTCTCAAAGACGGTGAGCGAATCGAAGAGCGCAGCGCCTTGGAATAGCATCCCAGTATTTACTCGCAAGGTGGTTAGGTCCGGCCCGTCGAGATTCACTACCTCTTGTCCCATGACCTTCACCGACCCTTCAGCCTGTCGTACGAGTCCGATGATTAACTTGAGGATGATCGTTTTACCCGCGCCGCTTGGACCGAGAAGGGTCGTGACCTCTCCCCGTTGTAGCGCGAAGTTGAGCCCACGGTGCACGTGGTTCGTCCCAAAGCGCGTATGCACGTTCGTGAACTCAACGGTGGGTTGATCGGGTGTGGTCATTTGAACTTGATGATGATCAGAAGTTTAGTGAAGAAAAAGTTTGAGATGAATACCATGAGCGATCCGGTCACCACGGCCGCGGTAGTGGTAAGACCAACCCCTTCGGTTCCGCCGCGACATCGTAAGCCCTTGAAGCACGCGATCGACGATACGATGAGCCCGAAACCGCAACTCTTTATCAGTCCATCAGTAACGTCTCTAATCTGAACCGCGTACAGATAGGAGCGGTAGTACTGGTGGGAGGTGATACCGAGCTCAAGCACCGCGACGAGCCCACCACCAAGGATTCCGGTGATCACCGCGATGCCAGAGAGGAGGGGCATTGAGAGAGTTCCGGCTACGATGCGCGGGGTAACGAGCCTTCGTATCGGGTCTCCTCCGAGCGCTCGGATCGCGTCCACCTGCTCCGTTACAACCATTGACGCGATCTCTGCTGCGATGCCGGCTCCGACCCGTCCGCACACCATCACGGCCGTGAGAACGGGACCAAGTTCTCTGGCCAAGGCGAGCCCGACGAGGTTTCCGACATAGTTTTTTGCGCCGAATCGGTGGAGCCCGTACGCGGTTTGCAGCGCGAGCACCATGCCGGTGAATACCGCGGTGAGGAGAACGATCGGGATCGAGCTTACGCCCATCAGTATTATCTGCCGACTGACCTCCCGCACGTTGATACCGTGCTTCAAGATATCCCGAACGACATCCGAAAGAAGAAGGGCGTAGGCACCGAGCGCTTTGAGGATCTCCCTAGCTTTCACCACGCGGTTGCTCCTGTGTGGGCACCAGTGTGGCGACGAGATTCTTGGCGATTGACGAGCTCACCTCGGAGAACTTCGCGGTATCGTCAGCCGAGGGCTTCCCATGGGGGGCTCCTCGCCAGACGACGAGATCGGTGATGCAGTCGTTTTGGTGGAAGGTATAGATCGACATGATGAAGGGGTCGACATCCATCGTTCCGTGCACGATCGAGTGCAGGGTCTTCACCGCGTTGAGGGTCTCCGGCTCCTGACTGATAACGGTGAGGTCCATGACCCCCACAAGGAGCTGTCGGGTGGTGGCTTGGAAGGTGAACTTCTCGGGGATCGAGCAATCTTTCACCGTGGTAACGAACATCGGTCCGAGTTCGCTCTTGCACTGGTAGATATTTGGCCCGTGGACGCTGAGTTGTTTCTCGCAGTTCACCTCCCGAACTTCGGGTGGGTTGAGGGGCACAGATACGGGAGGATTGGAGGTACCTGAGGAGCATCCCGCCAACGTGGCCAGTAAGAATAGAAATGAGGTGCTAGCACCACGGAACAAAACGGGATACATGATACCTATCCACCTGTTTTTACAATGGGCTGAACTTACCGCAGCGGGGAAAGAACACGCAACGGTTTAAGGGCGGTTAGGTATCGGATTGTGACGATAAAACCCCGATTGCGCCCCTGAACTGGCACATGGCGTAACTAATGGACCTCACATGATTCATTTGCACAGCGTTTCCAAGTTCTATCCCCCGGACCAGACCGCCCTCAAGGGGGTGGACCTGAAGGTTGCTGAGGGGGATTTCCTCTTTATCGCGGGGGCGAGCGGTGCTGGTAAAAGTACCCTGTTGAAGCTCCTCTTTGGTGCTCAGCGGTGCACCACGGGAGAGGTTCTTGTTGGGGGGCGAAATATGGCCTCCATCGGGCGGGATGGGATCGCCTCTCTCAGGCGGGAGATCGGGGTGGTCTTTCAGGACTACAAGCTCCTTCCTCGCCGGACGGTGCTCGACAACGTAGGCTACGGTCTTGAGGTGCTCGGTGTCGGGGTAAAGGAGCGGCGACGACTGGCGCTCCTCCTGTTGCACGCCATGGGCCTTGAGGATCGGGCCGACGCCTACCCGGTAACCCTCTCCGGAGGGGAGCAGCAGCGGGTCGCGATCGCGCGAGCGCTCATCCGGAAACCTCGACTGATCTTGGCTGATGAGCCAACGGGAAATCTCGATCATGAGATGAGTCGACGAGTGTTTGATCTTCTTCTTGAGGCGAATGCAGCAGGTGTAACCGTTGTGGTTGCGACCCATAACCTTGGGATGATTGAGGAGCTCAACAAGCGAAGTATCGTGTTGGACCGAGGTAAGATTATCGGTGATTTCTCTCAAGCGAGCTCATTCCGGGGGACACCATGACACCGAAGGAACGTTCAACGATAGGTCTTCAAAAGATCTGGACTGAGGGGCAGGGGGTTGAGAAGGTTTCGATCCTCGCGGTCGTCGGGCATGTGACCCGTCGCGCCTTTGAAAATCTGAGGCGTTCTCGGATAACGAGCTCGCTTACCGTTGTTACCATAGCGGTTGCGCTCTCTGTCTTGAGCTTCTTCGCGCTGATCGTTGGCAATTGCGCGCAGTCGGTTCAACGGGAGAGCGGTGACATGAGCGTGATGGTATTTCTGCGCGATTCGGTGACCCCGATCGAGGTAGATGACGTGAAGAAAGAGTTGAGTGATCTCACCAAGGGGTTGACCGTCACCTACACCGATAAAGCCGACGCACTCTCGTCGTTTCGAGCGATGCTCGGAGAAGACTCGAGCATGTTGGAGGGTATAGATTCGCAGAATCCCTTGCCGGCATCGCTCAACATCACGATATCCGATCCTCAGCAAGCAGATAAGCTCTTTGATGATGTGTCAGAGCGATTGGCGTCGAGCACCTTTATCGACAGTATTCGATATAGTCGAAGTGGCGTTCAGCAGCTCAAGAAGCTCCTTCGGATAGTAGAGGTTGGTGGTACCGTCGGCATGGGTTTCTTGCTCGTCATTACGGGATTCATTATCGCGAACACGATCAAGCTCGCGCTCTACAATCATCGCATGGAGATCGAGATCATGGAGTTAGTGGGCGCGCGGCGGGGCTCTATTTACGCTCCGTACATGTTAGAGGGGCTGGGGCAGGGTGTTCTCGGTGCCTGTATCGGTATCGGTTTCGTCTTCTCGGTCTATCTCCTTATCTCTCGATCGATGGCGCAAAGTGAGTTGCTGCAGATGGTCTTTCCGACCTTTCACTTTCTCTCCCTTGATATCCTTGGTGGGATAATTATCGCTGGCGCCTTGGTTGGAATGGGTGGAAGCTTTCTGGCGGTTCGTCGATTTCTTGCGGAGCAATAGCGATGCGTAGGCTCGGCCCGGTCATGGATCGATGGTTGAGGAGCGGGATCGGGGGGATCTTCATAGCTGTCGTTCTCTTGGTCGGAGCGCCCTCTCGATCTTATGGTGAGGACGAGCAACTAACCGCCAAGCTACAAAAGATCAAAGCGGACGTCGAAAGCGCTGAGAGTGAGATCGCTCGAATGAAGAGCGAATTTGGCGCGCTGCTTGCGAAGCGAACCCAATTAGAGGAATCGCTCAAAAAGATAAAGGATGAAGATCGGGCGATCCAAAGGAAGATCGGCGAGATGAAGGAACGGGCTCTCTCGTTGACCGGAGAGGTGACCGCCTCCGAACAACGTGCCATGGAGCAGCAACGAAAGATTCAATCCCGTCTGAAAGCGATGTACATTAATACCGCTGTGTCGGCGAATCCGGTGATATCAGGTAAAGCAGCCCGGGGGAATCTTGAGCGACTGTCTCTCTACGCCCGCAAGGTACGGGACTTCGATTCACGGCTCTTTAGGGATGCCTCGGATGCCGTTGCGGCCCTCATGCAGAGTCGGGTAGCCCTTGAGAGCGCGTTAAGTGCCGAGGAAAAATTACGTGAGCAGCTCGCTTTGAAACGCAAAGACGCGGAGCGGGAGTCGGCAAAGATTAAGAGCGTCACCGAGGAGTTGATTGCCAAGCAGAAGGTCGCTCAGGAGTCCCTCGCGCTCCTGCAGGGTGAGGCGAAGAAGGTGGAGGATATGATCGCGTCGTTGACCTCGGGCGATGAGGATGAAGAGACGGAGACTCGATCGGAGGAGTCGGAGCAAGATAAGTCCGGAGATGTGGTCGTTCCTCCGCCCGTTGCTCCAAAGGATCTCATGCAGCCGAGCCTTTTTGATAGGAGTGTGAAGGTCTCTGCTCCGGTCTCCGGGGATGTGCTCCAAACCTTTGGACGTTCCAAGCTTACTAACTTCGCCGACATGGTGAGAAGTAAGGGGATCGAGTTTTCAACCCCCGTTGGGAGCGATGTTCATGTCGTGCAAAACGGAAAGGTTGTCTTCGCGGGGATGATGCCCGGATACGATCAGGTGATCGTAGTTGAGCACGGGGGGCGGAGTTACTCCCTCTACGGTCGCCTCGGTACGGTTGCTGTCAAGACCGGCGATATCGTTGAGCACGATCAGGTGATCGCTTTCACTTCGGCAGCGGACGCCAAGGGTCGAAACTTCTATTTCGAGGTCCGAAAAAACGGTTCGCCCGTCGACCCTGAGACCGTTTTGGTGAAGGTGTCGAGGTAGTCACGGCTCATTCGGATAGCTCGTCAGCTCAGTTGGAGGTTGAGGAGCGCTCGTAGTCCAAGCTCGAATCCCTTCGCTCCGAATCCAGCGACAACCCCCGCGCAGCTTGCGGCCGTTACGCTGTGGTTGCGGAAGGACTCTCGTGCGTGAATGTTTGAGAGATGCACCTCGATCACGGGGCATTGAACATCGGCGATGGCGTCTCGTAGGGCATAACTGTAATGAGTGAAGGCGCCGGGGTTGAAGAGTATCCCGTTCGCCTTATCAGAGTACTCTTGCAAGATATCAATCAGCGTACCCTCGCAGTTTGAGTGGCGTAGCTCTACGGTCACTTCAGATGGTGGGAACAAAGCTTGGAGTCGTTCCTGAATCTGCTGAAGCGAGAGTGAACCGTAGAGGGAGGGGTCCCGTCGCTCAATTCGATTGAGATTTGGTCCGAATAGCAAAAGAAAACGCTTGCTCATAGTGCAAGAGATCCTAACCCGGTTGCGTAGGTTTCGTGTCGGATGAGGATTCAGAAGGCGATACAGGGGGCGAGGAGGCGTTTGCCACCCTGCTGGAGCTATCCCCAATCGAACGTGCCTCCGTAGAGCTCGTTCCGTGGCGAACTCACACCTTCACATTGAGCGTTACCCCCTTCGAAGCGAGAATCTCGGCTATCGTCTTAAAGGCACGCTCTGGGGTCTCATAGGCGGAGAGCCCGGAGGTCTCAGGGAACGGAATGTATACTACTCCCTCAAGCTCCTCACTGTTCGGAGGTGGGTCGGTAGGTTTCCCGTATCCACCCCCTGAGTGGAATCCGAAGGTACGGCGCACGTTGTCTGGCTCCTGCTCCTGAAAGCGGAACATGCATCTCCTGAGAGCTGCCGGATGGGCAAGCCAAAACGCAATCCTCCCCGCATCGATGTAGTCACCGTAGGGATTCACCTCGACCGTGTTGCGAAATCGGTTGGACCCTTCCGAGACCCAATCTCCAACCACGAGGGACACCGGGGTTCCGGTGCATTGAAGGGCATATACCGCCGCAGCTATCGCGATCCCTCTATTGAGCAGGCGTGGTGCGTCTGCATCACACCTGGCAGTGATAGCGGCAACGAGGCGCACTGCCTTCGTCTGGGGCACCGAGAAGCTGAGCATGCATTCGGGGACTCCCTCCAGAAAAGCGCCGATATCGACGGCTTCGCCGCACACATCCAACTCGGTTCCCCAACTCTCTCGCAAGACATCCTTCACCTTGTGAAGATACGCTTCGACATCCGCGATGTGTTCCCGCCATCCGAACTCCGCTAGCTCAGCAGCTTTTTCGAAGGGGGTATTCAGGTCCCACTCCCTCCCCGATGAGTTGTTTACACTTGCAAGATCGTTGCGTTCCGGCCGTCTACCGGGTTGCAGTCTCTCAATCGCCTCCTCCATGGTTAGGTCTAGAGTGTGAGTATCCGGCATATGTACCTCCCTCTAATCTTACATGCAGATGACTATGCCCTCATCGATTTAAAGATCTTTGATCGTTCGCTCTCCGGTATCCCCCGCCACACACACGCCTCCATAATCATCTTCTTTCCAAAGCCTGCTTTGTGGAGTGCGCAAGCATGTATCGTTGCGCGCGGACTTACCGAGTAACGCAGCTTCTCCCTTTCAATCGCGCCTCGAACACTCACTATTTCGTGCAAAATCTCACGTTCGCTCACGAAACGACCCCCTTCGGTTATATCGACAGAAGGCGACGCAACGTCAGGGATTCCAACAAGTGCCGCCTCAAGACCCGGGTCGATCGGGACGTACAGGAAGACCATGCGGTCCAGGGTAGCCAGATCCAGTCTACTCCTTCCGGTATATCGATCATCTCCACCTGTCCCATAGGTGTTCATCGCGAACATCGCCCGGAAATGCTCATGTGCTCGTACCGTCTCTCCGTTTGGAAAGGTCATCACTCGGTTAGAGACCGCTGCGTTGAGAACGGTG